>UMGH01013784.1_pt1 | contig 13737 bp, 9 predicted proteins | sample 1965231 | NCBI WGS metagenome assembly UMGH01 (sample SAMEA4836068, study PRJEB28245) | human gut metagenome | biome: gut microbiome; material: fecal sample | place: Denmark | collected 2008 | reverse complement strand
TTGCTCGCGTAAATTGAAACTTCTGGCATCGATGATGTATGCGCAGCACCTATTTTCACTTATATTATGTCGTCAGTTCGCTAACCGAATGTATGCTAAACAACAATTCAGTTTATAGCACCTTAGACAGGAAATCCCTGAGTCTTTCACTCTTAGGCTGTTCAAAGAATATCTTAGGTTCATTTTCTTCCTCGATGCGGCCTTCGTTAATAAACATACACCTGTTTGATACTTCTTTAGCAAATCCCATCTCGTGAGTTACGACAATCATAGTCATGCCGGAAGCTGCAAGCTCTTTCATGATAGAAAGAACCTCACCAACCATTTCAGGATCAAGAGCGGATGTAGGTTCGTCAAAGAGCATGATTTCCGGATTCATCGCAAGAGCTCTGGCTATAGCGATTCTTTGCTTCTGACCGCCGGATAACATATCTGGATATGAGTCAGCCTTATCTAGAAGACCCACTCGCTCAAGAAGTTCCATTGCTTTTTTGTCAGCTTCTTCTTTGGACATTAGTCCAAGCTGTACAGGTGCAAGCGTGATATTTTTCTTAATAGTCATATTAGGAAAAAGATTGAAGTGCTGGAACACCATTCCTATACTCTGTCTTAGCTTATCAAGGTCTACACCTTTTTCAGTAAGATCATTACCTTCATATATAATATGACCTGAAGTAGGTACTTCAAGAAGGTTAAGAGATCTTAAGAATGTAGACTTACCACATCCGGATGGACCGATTATGGCGATAACCTCACCTTTTTTAACAGTAGTATTAATATCCTTTAGTACTTCATGGTCTCCAAAGGTCTTTTTTAAATTCTTAACTTCAAGTATTACATTAGTGTCGCTCATTGCTTCTTAATCTCCTTTCTAGTTTCTTTACAAGTGATGAAAGGATAACAACTAATACAAGATAGATGATAGCCACACCAAAGAGAGGAAGCATAGGGTCATAAGTTATGCTTCGGATAATATCACCACCACGTGTAAGATCGTTAAGTCCTATATAACCACTGATAGAGGTTTCCTTTAACAGAACGATGAATTCGTTGGCAAGTGCAGGTAAAACATTCTTGAATGCCTGAGGAAGTATTACAAGCTTCATTGTTTTTTTGTAACTTAAGCCAAGGCTTCGTGCTGCTTCAAACTGTCCGTTATCAATGGACATAATACCTGAACGGAATATTTCAGCCACATAAGCTCCAGAGTTAATACCAAAGGCAAGTATGGCAACAATTATTTTGTTAACCTGGACAGAACTGAATATTACATAGTAAATAATAAGTAACTGAACCATAGTTGGTGTACCACGTATGACCGTCAGGTAAATATTACATATAAAGTTAAGTACTTTCATGCCACCAGTTTTATCGTGGTTAGATCTTACGACAGCTATAAAGAAGCCTATGACAATACCCATAATAGCTGCACACAAAGCAATGATTAAAGTGTTTTTAAGACCAGTCAGAAGATATTGATATCTGCCGTCTTTAATAAAATCAGTTTTAAACTTGTCTGAAAAGCTTATTCCCTGGTTTGCTGCATCATTATTTCTTACAATTATAACCTGGCTTGAAGTAGTGTATGGGATAGTAAAATCAATATTTTTCTTACGTTCCTCTGTTACAGTTATACCAGATATACCCATATCAGCTTTTCCAGAAGATACGGCAGTTATTATAGAATCGAATTCCATATCCTCTACAGACAGCTTCATTCCAAGATAATCAGCTATTGCATTAGATATATCAATATCAATACCACTTACCTTACCATTATTATAATATTCATAAGGTTCAAAATAAGCATTAACAGCTATTGTAAGAGTACCGTTTTCACCTGAACCTGTAGGTTCATATGGCTGCTTTGAAGCATTTTCACCAATATAATTACTGATTATGTTATCAATAGTTCCATTATTAATAAGTACATTAAGTGCATCGTTGACCTTAGATGTGAAAGAACTGTTATTCTTTGCTATACATATAGCATATTCCTCAGTTACAAAATCTTCATTAAGCATGCAAAGGTCGCTATTGGCATTGACAAATGCTTTAGCAGGCTGTGCATCGATAACAACAGCATCAATTTTGCCCTGCTTAAGTGCCTGTATGGCATCATTTCCTTTGTTATATCTTTCTACCTTAGTTCCGGAGCCATCAGATTCCATATCGGAAACATATATATCACCGGTAGTTCCTAACTGTACGCCTACTGACTTACCAGCAAGGTCATCTGCTGAAAATACAGTATTTTCAGGAATGTTACTTTTACCACATGCTGTCAGTGAAAATGCTGCAGTAAGAGTTAACATGATAACCGCTGAAAGCATAGAGATACGCTTTAATACGGAGAGTTTTTTCTTGTTCATTTTCTTATCCTTTCTGTGCTTTTTAATATCAGACAAAATATAAAGACTGATATTAATATAATGTTATAATTATACACTTAAAGTGCATAGTATTTCAATAAGGAAAACGATATCCTATCAATGAAAAATATGTTAATAACAGCAGCTTTGTTATTGTTTTGTCAGTTAATTATGTTATACTAGATATGTTTTTGGATTTTTGGGGAATTTTAAGTATAACAGGTTATGTTGACATCATATTAAGGAGAATGGTGTGTAAAATAAGATTTTTCACACGCAAAAATGGAGGATTATTATGCAGGATAATAATGGAAGAAGATTTATAAATATAATATTCAGAGTGATAATTATAGGTGCGTTTTATACAGGCATTAAAGCAGTTTATAATTTCTATATGCTTATGGCACAGTATCCAACACTGCAGGGTGAAAACTTATTTAGCAGAGTGGCACTGCTTATAGACGATTATATGTTTATGATAATACTTACTGTAGCTGCTATTATATTTAATATACTTACAAGAAAGCAGATAGACAGTAAAGCATTTATAGTAAGAACGGTGAGCATAGTGGCGGCACTAATAGCTGGCTGTATGTCATTTCCGGCTATAGGTATGCTTGCATATATAGCTATAGCAAAATATCCACAGCTTATGCAGATGACACCAGTGTTTAACGACATGTTTACGCTGAATGAAGTGTATACATCACCTATGACAGAATGGCTGATAGCAAGACCATATCTTTTTTACATGTATTTTATTTCATGTGCTATATTTGCAGTGCTTTTTGCAACCACAATATATACATTTATTAAGAATATGACAGATAAGAAAAGAATGCAGTAAGAGGAAAATATATGAAGATAGTAACGCCAGCTTATTATAAGGATTTTAAGTGTATAGCAGGGGCATGTACTGATACATGTTGTGCCGGATGGGATGTTGATGTTGATGAGGCTTCTTATAAGCATTACAAGAAGGTAAAGGGAAGCTTCGGGAAAAGACTTAAGAGTGTAATGGTGCCATCAGAGGATGGTGGGTGTACATTTACACTGAATAATGGCAGATGTCCTTTTTTAAATGATAATAATCTGTGTGATCTATATATTGAACTTGGTGAGGATAATCTGTGTGAAACATGTGCAGAGTTCCCAAGATTTATTAATGAGTATGGAAGTGTAAGAGAGATTGGCATAGCACCATCGTGTAAAACAGCAGGTGAACTTATATTAGGATATAAGGACGAGCTTACATTTGACATAAAAGACAGTGATGAAGAGGTGAGCTCATACAACGACATAGATCCTATGACCTATATGCAGCTAAGACAGGCAAGGACTATAGCTTATAACATAGTTTCAGACAGAGACTATACGATAGCTGAAAGAGCAGTGCTTCTGCTTATGTTTGCAAAAGATATACAGCATTATCTTGACAAGGAAAGAGATGAACTTATAATAGGGGTCTGTAAAAGATACGCGAAGGAAGATTATAGGGAACATAAGCTTGACAAGGCACGCAATAGTGCAGCTATGCGGCATGATGCATATATGTATACAAAACGTCTGTTTGACAGATTCAAAGGAATGGAGATTATTAATAAAGACTGGAATATATATACACAGGAGATTAATACTTTCTATGAAAAATGCAGGGATGCCATGACATTCAGGAATATTGTAAATGAATTCAATAAGTATTATGAAGATAACCAGCATGAGTATGAACAGATACTTATATATTATGTTTACAGATATTTTCTTGATGCAGTATATGATTATAATGTTCTGCTTAAGATGAAGGGGGCGGCTGTCGGACTTCTTGCACTTAAGATGATGGATGTAGCGGACTGGTATCTTAACGGTAAAAAGCTTGAATTCGTAAGACAGGTTGATCTTGCGCATTTATATTCAAGGCAATATGAACATTCTTATTACAACTATGAAGAATATAATAAGTTCTTTATGACTAAGAGAAAATATAGCTATGAGAATCTTATAGCACAGTTGTTTATGCTGGAGTAGAAGCATTAAAAGAATATATAAGGCATTATGCATTTTAAAGCAGATGTCCATGAAAGGAATGAAATTAACTATGAAAATGATACTTAAGTATCTGGAAAAACTTAAGAAGGAATGTGTTCTTGCACCTCTTTTTAAGATGCTTGAGGCACTTTTTGAACTTTTTGTGCCACTTGTTGTGGCATCGATTATAGACAGGGGTATAGCCAGTCAGGATACAGGTTATATTGTTAAATCCTGTCTTATGTTACTTTTACTTGCAGTTATAGGACTTACGTGTTCCATAACAGCACAGTATTTCAGTGCGAAAGCAGCAGTTGGATGTGCAACAGGTATAAGGCATGCACTTTTTAAGCATATCCAGTCACTTTCATTCACAGAGCTTGATGAGCTTGGTACTTCAACGCTGATAACACGTATGACAAGCGATATTAACCAGGTACAGAATGGTGTAAATCTGGTGCTTAGATTGTTTTTACGTTCACCATTCATAGTGTTTGGTGCCATGATCATGGCATTTACCATAGATGTTAAGGCAGCACTTGTGTTTGCAGCAGCTATCCCGGTGCTTGCTGTTATTGTGTTTGGAATCATGGTCGGTACAAGACCTTTATATAAAAAGGTTCAGGCAGGTCTTGATACCATACTAGGTATAACAAGAGAGAATCTTACTGGTGTAAGAGTCATAAGAGCGTTTAACAAGCAGGATGATGAGCTTAAGCATTTTAAAGAGAAGAATGAAGAGCTTAATCATCTTCAGAAGTTTGTAGGTAAGATATCAGGACTTATGAATCCACTTACTTATGTAGTTGTAAATGTTTCAATCATAGCACTTATATGGATAGGTGGCGTGAGGGTTAATCAGGGAGCTTTAACACAGGGACAGGTTGTGGCACTTTATAACTACATGTCACAGATTCTTGTGGAGCTGATTAAGCTTGCTAATCTTATAATCAATATAACTAAGGCTCTTGCATGTGCAGGACGTATACAGTCAATATTTGATGTTAAACCAGGCATGCAGGATGGAACAGCCAGTGTGAAGGAATCTGATGATGAAGTGCCGGTAGTAGAGTTTAAGAATGCTGCACTTAAGTATAGTGGAGCCGGTGATACAAGTATAGCAGGTGTAAGCTTTAAGGCGTACAGAGGTCAGACTATAGGTATCATAGGTGGTACAGGCTCCGGTAAGTCAAGTCTTGTAGGACTTATTCCAAGATTTTATGATGCCACAGAGGGAGAAGTTCTTATAGATGGTGTCAATGTTAAGAATATAAAGTTAGAAGAATTAAGAGATAAGGTCGGCATAGTCATGCAGAAGGCTGTACTGTTTAAGGGCAGTATAAGAAACAACATGCAGGTAGCCAAACAGGATGCAACTGATGGTGAGATAGATGAGGCACTTGCCATAGCACAGGCGAAGGAGTTTGTTGATAAAAAGGACGGACGTCTTGACTATATGATAGAGCAGGGTGGAAAGAATCTTTCAGGTGGCCAGAGGCAGAGACTTACAATAGCAAGAGCAGTTGTTAAGAAGCCAGATGTCCTTATACTTGATGACAGCGCATCGGCACTTGATTTTGCAACAGATGCAGCACTTAGAAAGTCAATCAGGACAATGCCAAACAATCCTACTGTATTCATAGTATCACAGCGTTCAGCATCACTTATGCATGCAGATAAGATTATCGTACTTGATGATGGTAATGTGGCAGGAATCGGAACACATAGTGAACTGTTAGCAAACTGTGAGGTTTACAGGGAAATATATAATTCACAGTTTAAATCAGCTAAGGGTGCATAAATTATCAGGATGGTCGAAAGTTTAAAAGCTTGTGTATGAAATGGAGTAGTTATGAAAGATAATAAAGATAGGAAGAAAGCCCAGAAGGGCACGCTTTTAAAGGTTCTTAAAAGAATAAAAAAGTATAGCGGATTTCTTATATTGTCTATACTTATGGCAGCAGTGTCAGTAGCATCAACTTTATATGTTCCTATTCTTGTCGGACGTGGAATAGATCATATAGTAGGACCTGGCAATGTTGATTTTGCAGGTATAAGCAGGATTCTTGTGACGATAGGAGTTATAGTTGCTATAACAGCACTGTCACAGTGGATAATGAATATATGTAACAACAAGATAACATATCATGTAACAAGAGATATACGAGATGAGGCTATGGAAAAGATACAGAAGCTTCCACTTAGGTATATAGATGGACAGTCTTATGGTGATATAGTGAGCCGTGTCATAGCCGATGTTGATCAGTTCGCAGATGGACTTCTTATGGGATTCACACAGTTTTTCTCAGGAGTTCTTACTATAGTTGGAACACTTGTATTCATGCTTACAATTAATGTGAGGATAACACTTGTAGTAGTACTTATCACACCAGTATCCTTCTTTGTAGCAAGCTTTATAGCAAAGAAAACATTTTCAATGTTTAAGCTTCAGTCTGAAACAAGAGGTGAGCAGACAGCCTTTATAGATGAGATGATAGGTGGAGAAAAGGTTGTAAAGGCGTATGGTTATGAAGAAGAAGCAGTAGCACGCTTTGATGAGATTAATGAAAGGTTACAGAAATACTCATTAAGAGCAATCTTCTTCTCATCAATCACTAATCCATCAACAAGATTTGTTAATAGTCTTGTATATGCTGGTGTTGCTGTATCAGGTGCATTTATAGCTATATCAGGTGGAATCACAGTAGGACAGCTATCAAGTTTTCTAAGCTATGCCAACCAGTACACCAAGCCATTCAACGAGATATCAGGTGTCATAACAGAGCTTCAGAATGCACTTGCATGTGCGGCAAGAATGTTTGAGCTTATAGAAGAAGAGCCAGAGCTTCCAGATGCTGAAAATGCAGCAGATATAAAGGAGGTTGATGGAAGGGTTGACCTTAATAACGTATACTTCTCATACACACCGGATAAGAAGCTTATAGAGGACTTTAATCTTCATGTAAAGAAAGGTCAGAGAATAGCTATAGTTGGACCTACAGGCTGTGGAAAGACAACAGTTATTAATCTTTTAATGAGATTCTATGATGTTAATTCGGGAAGCATAGATGTGTCAGGTACAGATATCAGGGATATGACAAGATATTCATTAAGACATGGTTTTGGAATGGTTCTTCAGGAAACATGGCTTAAGGCAGGAACTATAAGAGATAATATCGTCATGGGTAAGCCTGATGCAACTGAGGAAGAGATTATACAGGCAGCAAAAGCTTCATATTCATATGGTTTCATAAAAAGACTTCCAAACGGTTTTGATACAGTTATAGGTGAGGATGGAGGAAGCCTGTCACAGGGTCAGAAGCAGCTTTTATGCATAACAAGGGTTATGCTTACACGCCCACCTATGCTTATACTTGATGAAGCCACATCATCTATAGATACAAGAACAGAAATTAGGATACAGAACGCATTTGCAAAGCTTATGGAGGGAAGAACGAGCTTTATCGTAGCACACAGACTTTCAACTATACAGTCAGCAGATGTGATACTTGTTATGAAGGATGGACACATCATAGAAAAAGGCAATCATGAAGAGCTTCTTGCAGCAGGTGGTTTCTATAAGACACTTTATGAGAGTCAGTTTGATACTGTTACAGCATAGTAATACAATGTTAGGAAAGTGATTATGAAAATATTTCTTACAGATATATCAGATATGAATGATGACATTATGAATAAAGGACTTAAACTTGTACCAGCTTACAGAAAAGATAAAATAGAGCGGTACAGGTTTATGGAAGATAAAGAAAGAAGCCTCGCTGCGGGGCTTCTTCTTAATTATGCAACGAAGCTTTACAGTATATATATGTCATATGCCGGTGAGATTGAGCTAAAGACAGCTTCAGATGATATATTTAACGTAAAACTGGATGAACTGGTGAAAAGCTATGACACTTCATATGATTATAATATAGAATATGCAGGAAATGGAAAGCCTGTATATAGTGGTCTGGAGATACATTTTAACTTATCCCATGCAGGCACTTGTGTAGTGTGTGCAGTATCAGACAGACCAGTTGGAATAGATATTGAAAGACCAAGAAAAAATGCTATAAAGGTTGCAGAAAGATTCTTTACACAGGCAGAATGTGACTGGATAGGTGATGATAGCTTAAGATTTGCCCGTATATGGACACTTAAGGAGGCATATGCAAAGCTCACAGGAGATGGGATTGCTGGTACAGTATCAAAAGTGGGGTTCAGGAATGAGACGGCTGCTAATATGACATCAGTTGTAAATATGTATATATCTGGAAAAAAAGCAGATAATATAAAAATATATGAACTTAATATTATTAAGCAAAAGTACGTTATATCTGCCATGGAATACATTAAAAACTAACGATTGTTATAAAATTAAAATCTATAGTTTTTTTATTAAAAAAGGGGTAGAAATTAAAAAAAAATGACTGTATAATGTAGAAAAAATTTTGCGACGAAGAAGTAGCCGGTAGTAATATGTGTACTGCCGGATATTTGTTTTTTCGTGGTTTATGTGAACTGCAGAGTGGTTCACACAGGTATCATATTATGCTAAACGGACGTGCCATATGGCAGACAGGAGGAAAAATGGCTGTAAAGTATGTATTTGTAACAGGCGGTGTTGTTTCAGGACTTGGAAAAGGTATAACAGCAGCATCATTAGGAAGATTATTAAAAGCACGTGGATTCAAAGTGACTATGCAGAAGTTTGATCCATATATAAACATTGATCCAGGTACTATGAACCCTATACAGCATGGTGAAGTATTCGTAACAGATGATGGTGCAGAAACAGATCTTGACCTTGGACATTATGAAAGATTCATAGATGAGAGCCTTAACAAGAATTCTAACGTTACAACAGGTAAGGTATATTGGTCAGTGCTCCAGAAGGAACGTAGAGGAGACTTTGGTGGGGGAACAGTACAGGTTATCCCACATATCACTAACGAGATAAAGAGCCGCTTTTACAGAGATTACTCAACAGATGAAACTAAGATTGCTATTATTGAGGTAGGTGGAACTGTAGGTGATATCGAGTCACAGCCATTCCTTGAGGCTATAAGACAGTTCCAGCGTGAGGTAGGCCGTGAGAATGCTATACTTATCCATGTAACACTTATCCCATATCTTAAGGCATCAGGTGAAATGAAGACGAAGCCAACACAGGCAAGCGTTAAGGAGCTGCAGGGAATGGGAATACAGCCAGATATCCTTGTGTGCCGTACAGAGCATCCACTTGAACCAGGTATCAAGGATAAGATTGCATTATTCTGTAATGTGCCTAAGTCACATGTATTACAGAATCTTGATGTTGAGATCCTCTATGATGCCCCACTTGCTATGGAAGAAGAGCATCTTGCACAGGTAGCATGTGAGTGTCTTGAGCTTGAGTGCCCAGAACCAGATCTTGATGAATGGAGAGCTATGTGTAAGGCATGGAAGAATCCAACAAAGAAGGTTACAGTTGCACTTGTTGGCAAGTATATCCAGCTTCATGATGCATATATTTCAGTTGTTGAAGCACTTAAGCATGGCGGCGTAGCTAACTCATGTGATGTAACTATCAAGTGGGTGGATTCAGAGACAGTTACAGCAGATAATGCGGCCCAGATTCTTTCAGATGTATCAGGTATTCTTGTGCCAGGGGGCTTCGGTGACCGTGGTATAGAAGGCAAGATACAGGCTATAAGATATGCAAGAGAGAATAATATTCCATTCCTTGGTCTTTGCCTTGGTATGCAGCTTTCTATTGTTGAGTTCGCAAGAGATGTCATCGGATATGATGATGCACACAGTGTAGAGTTAAAGCCAGATACAACACATCCTGTTATCCATCTTATGCCAGATCAGGAAGGTATTGACGATATCGGTGGAACTTTAAGACTTGGTTCATACCCTTGCGTGCTTGCCAAGGATTCTAAGGCATATCAGTTATATGGAGAGGAAACTATCCATGAAAGACACAGACACAGATATGAAGTAAATAATGACTACAGAAAAGTTCTTGTTGAAAATGGTATGCAGCTTTCAGGTATCTCACCAGATGGAAGAATCGTTGAGATGGTCGAGATAAAGGATCATCCTTGGTTTATAGCAACACAGGCTCACCCAGAATTAAAGTCAAGACCTAACAGACCACATCCATTATTCAGAGGATTCATTGGTGCGGCACTTGAGTATCAGGAAAAGAATAACTAAGAGCGTGGCAATGAGAATTTGTGAGCAAAGGAAAGAAAATATATTAATTTGAGAATAATAAAAAAGTCCACAGTTGGAAATTTGATTTCTGACTGTGGATTTTTTATGTGCGGTGAACTTTTGAAAATTGGACGATAAATTTAATATCAAAAAATGTCACGTTTTAATATTGATTTCATTATATTGATTAAAAAGTTCAGGCGGATAGACATATTTTAAAATGGTTTTTGGCTGGTAAGTATATTTTAATTCTTAATAAAAAATAAATAGTGTAAAACCTTTGATTAGAGGTTGATTTATAAATATTCCTTCTTTATAATGAGTAATGTCTGTTAATGGCAGACTATGAGAGTATAAAGAAACTAGGAATGGAGACACAGGATGGATAATTACAACAACGGTAATAATTACGGTGGTGGTAATAACAACAATAACCGTGACAACAGAAACGGCAACAATAACAATAAAAAGCCAAGGAATGTCAATCTTATTGTGTTTGTTATAATAGCTGCGGTTATAACTTTTATCGGTATAACGATGCTTAACAGCATGTTAAAGAATGCCACATATAAGGAAATATCTTATAACCAGTTCATAGAGATGGTGAATAATGATCAGGTTAAGAAGGTTGCACTTGAGCAGGATAGAATTCTTATAACACCTACAGATGATGCCCAGGAAAATAATGGCGTTAATAAGCTGGGTTACACATATTATACAGGATATGTCAATGATGACAGTCTTGTATCGCTTCTTAAGAGAAAAGGAATTGAATTTACAGGATATATACCAGATTCAAGTTCTTCTATAGTAGAGTTCCTTGTTGTGTATGTTCTTCCATTCCTTTTCATATATGTTATATTTGCTTTTGTATACAGAAGAATATCCAAAGGCGGCAGTATGATGGGCGGCATGGGTGTCGGCAAGAGTAACGCTAAGGTATATGTACAGAAAAAAACAGGTGTTACATTTAAGGATGTAGCAGGACAGGATGAGGCAAAGGAGTCACTTACTGAGATAGTTGATTTCCTTCATAATCCGGATAAGTATTCAAAGATAGGTGCCAAGCTTCCAAAGGGTGCTCTTTTAGTAGGTCCTCCTGGAACAGGTAAGACACTTCTTGCAAAGGCTGTAGCCGGTGAAGCGAATGTTCCATTCTTTTCACTTGCAGGTTCAGATTTCGTAGAGATGTTTGTAGGCGTAGGTGCTTCACGAGTAAGAGATCTTTTCAAGGAAGCTACTAAGCAGGCTCCTTGTATTATATTCATAGATGAGATAGATGCCATAGGTAAGAGCCGTGATTCAAGATATGGCGGCGGTAATGATGAGCGTGAGCAGACACTTAATCAGCTGCTTGCAGAGATGGATGGTTTTGATTCATCTAAGGGTATATTCATACTTGCAGCAACTAACAGACCAGAGGTTCTTGATAAGGCTTTACTTAGACCAGGACGTCTTGATAGAAGAGTTATAGTAGATAAGCCAGATCTTAAGGGACGTATTGAAACACTTAGGGTTCACTCTAAGGATGTTCTTATGGATGATACAGTTAACTTTGAAGAAATCGGACTTGCAACAAGTGGTGCTGTAGGTTCTGATCTTGCCAATATGATTAATGAAGCTGCTATTGCAGCTGTTAAGGCGGGAAGAAAGTATGTATCACAGAAGGATCTTTTCGAAGCTGTAGAGGTAGTTATAGCAGGTAAGGAAAAGAAGGACAGAGTACTTAGTAAGGAAGAAAAGCAGACAGTTGCTTATCACGAGGTTGGTCATGCACTTGTTACAGCACTTAAGAAGGATTCTGAGCCAGTTCAGAAGATTACCATTGTTCCTAGAACTATGGGTTCTCTTGGATATGTTATGCAGGTTCCAGAGGAAGAGAAGTATCTTCAGAATAAGGATGAGCTTATGACAAGACTTGTTACTTTAGTAGCGGGTCGTGCAGCAGAAGAGATTGTTTTTGGCAGGGTTACTACTGGTGCTGCCAATGATATAGAGAAGGCTACCAAGATAGCAAAGGCCATGATAACACAGTATGGTATGTCAGACAGATTCGGTCTTATGAATCTTGCTACTGTTGATGATCCATATCTTAACGGTAATGCAAGACTTGACTGTTCAGATGAAACAGCAGCTCAGATAGATGAAGAAGTTAAGAATATGCTTAAGGAGTGCTATGAAGAAGCTAAGCAGCTTCTTACAGAGAACAGAGATGTACTTGATAAGATAGCTCATTATCTGTATGACCATGAAACTATCACAGGTAAGGAGTTTATGAAGATATTCAGAGAAGTCAAGGGACTTCCTGAGCCTACAGATACAACAGGCTTTACTCATTCTGAAAAGGTTGCAGAAAGCGTAACATTTAACGAAGATGGAAGCTATTCATCAACACTTAATGGTCCTAGTGAAACAGATATCTGGAAGGGTATCGGTGAGGTTAATGCTGAGAAGGATGACAGCTATTCGATTGGTGAATCTTCACAGGGGGAAGATTCTTCTAATGCCGATCATCAGAGTGCGGATGCAGTTGGTAAATCTGGAGAATAAAGCCAAGAAAGCCAAGTGGGTCAGATTGATAATCAATTGATAATCAAAAGGCAATCAAAAGGCAATTAAAAGGCAGTTGAGAGATAATTGAAAGACAATTGAGAAACCGTTGAGAGACAATCCCCAAAAGCGAAATTAGTAATAAATATCAAAATATAAAAATCTATCATAATATTATTGCTTAGAATTGAAAAAAAGGCTATACATGCCATACTTAACATAGATTCTGAGCAGTAATATTATGAACTTTTAATTCTAAATGTAAGTTCTAATTCAAATTCCCAATAAAATAAATATGAATAAATAAAAATAAATATAAATTGAAATTTATAGCAAAAAAATATGGATTTAATAATTTGATAAGAAAATTATTAAGAATCTGTATATTGTTTAATATGATTTGTTATTGCATTGGACAGAAAATTGACCTGAATAGGAGAAATAACGAATAGGGTCACAAAATAAGAAGAGAGAGGAGAGCGAAAAGTGACCCAGAAATAGAAAAAGGCAAATAGGGTCACAAAATAAGATAAGAGAGGAGGGCGAAAAGTGACCCAGAAATAGAAAAAACAAATAGAGTCACAAA
>UMGH01047161.1_pt1 | contig 13795 bp, 14 predicted proteins | sample 1965231 | NCBI WGS metagenome assembly UMGH01 (sample SAMEA4836068, study PRJEB28245) | human gut metagenome | biome: gut microbiome; material: fecal sample | place: Denmark | collected 2008 | reverse complement strand
TAGATGCTGAAAATCTGATTCTGGTTTTAGAACTGTTTTTTGAGGCCTGATTGATACAAAAGAAGGCTTTTCTGTAAAAGAAATGAAAGAATAGATGAATTCTATTTTGTTCGCCCACGCTGATTATATATTCGCCCATGCTGAATATATAATCTCCGCCGTCGAATATATGTTCGCCGTGGGCGAATAAAGATTTCTTCATTGTTAATAAACTATTAACCTATTATAATATATATTATCAGAAATACATCTTGTATATCTTTGTAAATACTAACTTTGCCTGAAACGAGTGGCAGTATAAATTTGAACTATTAAATTGAGATACCATGAATGGAAGTAGAAAAATGCAGAAGGCTGTTTGTGTTTTTCTTTTAGGAACAACCTTGTTCTCTTGTTCCGACCAGAAAGAAATCCAAATCATCGGAACCGTACGGAACTTGAACGGCGGGATGATCGTTTATCAGCAATCTATTGCCGGTATGATGAATTCGAAAACGGTAGATACATTACAAATCCAAAGCGATAGTACATTTACATTGACCTTACCGGCCGAAGATTATGAACGGGTGAATTTCATTTGGTATGGAAAAGCGGTGTTGGGTTCGGTTATATCGAAAGGAGGAAAAATACAATTGGATGTGGATGCAACGGCGCAAGAACCTTTGACTATCCAAGGAATGGATGAAAAAGAAGTTGCCGTTTCTCGATTGCTTAATCAGCTGAATGCCGATGTATGGGATTTGCGTGCCCGCCATGGCGACCGTTGGCAGATAGCTAAAGATACGGTTGCGACATCTGTTGCCCAAAAGCTGAAAGATGATGCAGCTGTTACTGGCTTTTCAGAACCAGACGATGGGTGTATTTTATCGGACATCGGAAGCAACAAGGCAGGATTGGTTTACCGAGTTGGAGCAGATGACGGCCTTTTGCGTCTTGGATAATCCGAACAGAACTTTTAGTCCGGCCTTTTATGATGTGGTTTCCAATGAAATAGGTATCCGATATTATATGCGTCAGGAACCTATGCCGGAAGGTGTAGAAAATAGTATTGGTTTGATGTATTACAGTTTTGAACATCGTTTACAGGGCAAGGCACAAGAAGCAGCCATGGCCCAGCTTTTCTTGGAAGATCAGGAAAGGCAGATGAACGATCCGAAGATGCCGGTTTATGCCGAACGTTTCCTACAATTATATCCGGAAACTCTCTGGCAACCGCTGGTGCAGGAAGCAATGGAAAAGAACCAGGCATTTAATCAAACCCGGATTCTGGAAGATATTCATTGGAGCAGTTGTTCAAAACGTATGAAGACTCTCTGCGGAAACTAGGAATGGATGAAAAGATTCATCGTATTGATGAAGTTGTAGTCAAGGCTAAAAAGCAGGATAAAGCAGCCGAAGTTTATAAAGCCCGGACCAAGTCGGTTGCTTATTATGACGTCGCTTCCGAAATGGACGATATTCAAGACCGTAATGGTTTTATCGGCGATGATATTCATGAACTGATGATCAATATGAACCCGGAGTTCTATCGGGAGCATAGTCCGAGTGGGCAGGAATATCTTTTCTATAAGGGAAAAATGGTACTCTTTTCGATCAATTACGAACGTACTTATCATACCGAAATGGATTATAACAAATACCGTTTGCTTCCTTTAGAGGCGATCAAATCCGTTTATATCAGCGAAGACTATGGAACGATTTGCCGGTATGCCGATCCGCGTTTTACTCCGATGAATATTGATAAGTTATATCGGTGTGTTGTCTTGATCGAGACTTATCCGGAAGATCAAATCTCGGTAAAAGGCGGGAAAGGTGTACGCAAAACCTGGCTGGAAGGATATAGTGAAGTGAAAGACTTCTATCAGCCCGATTATCACGTATTGCCGAAAGAAAATGATTATCGTCGTACCCTTTATTGGAATCCGGCACTGCCAACGGATGAAAAGGAAAAGGCTTTTATCCGTTTTTACAACAACAGTCGTTGCCAATCTCCCCGGATCACGGTTGAAACTCTGACGGAAGATGGCAAAATTGGAGTCTTCCAGCAGTGATCTCGTTATCAATTAATTTTTTGACAACTGTCGTAAAGCTTTTCCATATATGTGCTAAAGCTTTTTGACAACTATGGAAAAGATTTAGCACATCTGTCAAAAAATTAAAAGGTCATAGTTTTTGCATGACAAATTAATCGGAAAGGAATATTCAATCCCGATAACGCTTAAAATGAAGTCTTGAAAATGGATTTGGAAAGAGGAAAAGATGTTTAGGTAGGGCCTAAAACAATTAAAGGCTGTCTCACGACAACCCCTAATCAAACTTTGTTAACCTTAAATCTAATACTATTATGAAAAAACCACATTGCAAATGTACGCTTTGTCAATAGACTAGTCAAGTCTTTCGTGTATAATTAATGTTAATAGGCTTATTTTTTATAGTGCTCAACAAAATATTCATAGACAACACGGGATACATCGGCGATGATCCGGGCGTTCTTTTTGTCTGATTCGCGCGAGTTCATCACAAATACGGCAATGGTATAATATTGTCCGTTAGGTAAAACGACGAAACCCATATCGTTGTCGGCTATTTTGTAACCGTATTCATTCCGATCGGAACTACCGGTTTTGTGTGCCAGGAGGACATCTTTCGGTAATCCGGCTTTCAACTTGTCTTTTCCGGTGCTGCAATCGGCCATAGCCCGTTGGATAAATAGCTTTTGGCTTTTGTTGCATATCGGTTGTTGCAGGAATGTTTCCAGCAGCAAGACTGCCGATGACGGTTTACACCAGTTCAACATGCAATTGTCTGGGTTGGCATGCATCAATGACTCGGTTTGCGAGATGGCTACATCTTCGATACCCAGCTTATGAATGTATTTTTCGGTTACTTTCGGACCGCCAATCAGATCAAACAAAACGTCGCACGCATTGTTATCGCTATCGATCAGCGTATATTTCAATAAATCTCCGACACTCATGGTAAAGTTTCCTTTCGGATTGGCATCTCGCATCGGACTGTGTGTATTTGCCAAAAGCTGTGATTGCTTGACCAATATTTCGGTGTTCAGGTCTTTTTCGTTCTTATTGAGGTAATCCAGCACTGACAAGGCTTGATGAAATTTGAAAGTACTCATCATCGGATACCGGTACATATTATTGACCGTTACCAACTCGTTGCCGTTGAAAATCACGGCTACTCCTACCGTGGCAGCTTTCCCGGCAAGTGTCTCTTTTAATCGTTCGCCCAAGTCGTTCGTCTGTGCTTTTCCTAAAAAGGCCAACAAACAGAAACAGACGAATAAGAAAATACATTTTGACTCTCTTCTCATAACCTCAGTAATTAATTATAGCTATAAAAAAAACTCCTTGCAAACAAAATTGTTTACGAGGAGTTTGTTGTGCGGCTGAAGGGACTCGAACCCCCACGCCGTGAAGCATCAGATCCTAAGTCTGACGTGGCTACCAATTACACCACAGCCGCTTGAAATCGATTACAAAAGTAATGCTTTTTTCTGTAAAAACAAATTTTTCCGCCAAATTTGCTTCCAATTATTGGTCTTTGTCGATAATTCCTTGCAAATACAGAATAGCACTTTCTATAATCGTATCCACACCTCGTGCTAAATCTTCTTCTGTTATCTCTACCTGTATGTCCGGATCGATTCCGAATTCTGTTAGTTTCTTATCGGGATCAAGCATCGGACAAGCTGAGAAACGTACCTGCCAGCCGTTCGGAAGTTCGGAATTAAACGGTAATCCGCTTCCGCCACCCGTTTTGTCGCCCATAATGGTCACTTGCGGAAAGATCCGCATGGTTTGTACGAAATCATTGGCGGCACTATAACAGTAACGGTTGGTCAATACAACCACCGGACGCAGCCAACAGATATAAGAAGTTGGTTCCAAATAAACAGAATAAGGCTCGGAAAAATCCTGATGTCCTTTGCCTGTTTTATGTTGGATATAGCCTTTTAAGACTTGTTCCTCGGTAAATCGTGAGGCAAACCGGTCTGAATAGGTCAGTACTCCGCCTCCATTGTCGCGTACGTCAATGATCAAAGCCTTGCAGTCTTTGAAGTGATAGAGTACATAATCAAGGTTCGTCTCACCGATGCCACTTGAGAAACTGGCATAACGGATATAACCAATCTGGTCATTATGCATTTTCTTATATTTCAAGCCTCCGGCTATTTTATAGTCTTTTCCCAAATAAAGCTCGTTCAAATCATCATAAAAATTGGGCGGATAATCCTGATACCAGTCCCAATATCGTGCTACATCAAAGCTGGAATACAGATTGGTATGTCCGTCTTTCAGCTCAGCCAGCATCTCTCCCATCAGATCAAATAAAGTAAATTGGTTCATGGTATCCGTCAGTTGGGCCGAATAGCGGTCATGAACTTCATCCCAGTTCACCTGTTTGTAGTCAAAGAAGCAATAATTCTCATCCAGTATTTTCCACAAAGCCTCAAAATTCGTCCGTGGATCTACGGTATATTCGTCTGTATCCTTGCAGGCAGCAAGGAAAAACGAAGCAAGCAAACTCAACATCAACCACCACTGTTTCATCTTCAATAAAATATGCTGTTATGTTTTGATTCCTGTTGCATTTTCCGACCGCCAAAAGATATAAATTCTCTCACAAAACCAATGACGAAGGAATGTGACCGGATATGGCTCTGAATCTGGTTAACATCCAGATAATATAAACTGTTCAGGTAACCTGCCCGGAAAGTGAATTTCCCGATGGGGAAATCGATAGTCACATAATTCTTCATGGCCTGTTTGTTATGGAAAGAAGTAAACGGAACGATTCCCGATTTATTTCCACGGTCGAATATCTCGTAGTAAGATTGTCCGTAATGAGGAGAGAAAAGAATCCCGATGAAAGGTATTTCCATCTGATACCGCAAAGCGAGCGGATAATTCCGTATTCGGAAGTTATAGATTGCTTGCGCCGACAGATTCAGATCGAGATCTGCTTTGGCTGAAGCCGGGTTATTGCTGGATCGGACACAGTAGATAAATCCGCCCATGACGTGTACAGAGGCACCTGCCAGCAGTTTTAAAGCCGGAATCGGATTGAAGTGATAGTGATATCCCAACGTATAATCCAGAAAGCCGCTGAAGGCTTGTGTCGTGCCTGCTCCGTTTTGCGTACAGGCTATATCTGCATTGAAGATTTGTTGGCGTGAAATACGATGATCTGCCAGACGAGTCATTTTCATCCGTTCGTTCATTACGCGAATGCCCCAGCCGGTATAAGGAATCCGGCTTCCGGGCGTCAGATACGTATCCATCAGGTTATATCCGCCGATACCTATAAGTGTTGCCGTGTTGATAGGCTCTTGCTTCTCTCCTTCCTCCGAGAAGACTGGATTGGCAAAGAACAACAGCAACAGGCAAGTAAGGATTTTATACATCATCATCTTTAAATAACTTCATCTGTCCCATAATTTCATCCCTTACATCTTCCGGATTTTCGGGTGTTTCGGTAGTAACGGTTTCTGGTTCAGTCGTTTCTTCCGGTTCTGATTCTTTGGGAGTTTCCGGATATCGGGTTGGCTCCAGTTCGTTGATGGTCTCTACCTGATGTGTCGTGAGTCGTTTTCCTCGGGCTTTAACACCTCGGGCAACGACAAACTCTTCGGCTTCAACAATGAGTGGTTCTCTGAAACTGTCAATACCGCCAAAGATGATTTCAATGCGGGGGTAACATTCGTCGGTCAGCAGATATATGCTGTTCTTCGGGTTGTCACCCAATAGATTCCTTCGGTTTCCGGCTTCCAGATAGAAGCGTTTCAGATAAGGCGCTTTGTGCTCTGCCTCATAATAAGCCGCTGTCCATATTTTGGTTTGCTGGAATTTCTCAATGACAAGGATATCACTTTCGTAGTGATTGCTCAGGTCAAAGTTGGTTGTATAATATTCTCCATTGCGGCGGATCACGAGAATCTGGTCTTCGCTTTGGAACTCGCCCAATTCTTCTCCTCTTCCGTCGTAGTTCAATCGTAATACATCCCGGTCAAACCAAACCATGCGTCCGCCTAAAGTCGAACTTCCCCGTTGTTTTAATACCACTTTGTGGATTTCGGCTTTCGTCAGAGTGTTTCCGATTGATCCGCGGCCTTTGATAGCAATCGTACTGAAGTCCTTTTCGAACATCAGCAGTTTCTGGCGCAGCTTCGGTTTCAAGATTACTTTTACCGTTTCGGCTTCTCCATTGGTATTGGCACTGAAATACAAGATACGTGAGCCTTCTGTTCCTTTGGTCAGGTTGTATTCTCGGTCGCGTGTGATACCTCCGATGGCAAAACGTTTGATGAAGTTTGAACCCATCTTGCCGTCACGGTAAATCACGTTGTAGATTGTCCGGCTGTCGTTGCGGTTGAATACGTTCAGATAGATAATATCCTTTCCGACAAACATCTTTTCTGATACCTTGACAATCTTATAAATACCGGAACGATAGAAAATGATAATATCATCGATGTCTGAACAGTTGCATACAAATTCATCTTTCTTCAGGGAAGTACCGATAAATCCTTCTGCCCGGTTGATATATAATTTCTCATTGGCTTCGGCCACTTTAGTTGCCTGAATGGTATCGAAGTTGCGGATCTCCGTCAGACGAGGATATTGCTTACCGTATTTTTCCTTCAGCATCTGAAACCATTGGATTGTATAATCCACGATATGAGCCAGATGATCCTGAATGCGGGCAATGTCAGTCTGGATTTGCAGGATCTGTTCTTCGCATTTCTTCGTATTGAATTTCAGGATACGGGCCATTTTGATTTCCATCAGCTTCAATAAATCATCTCGGGTTACTTCGCGGATGAAATTGGGCTTAAATGGAGTCAGACGCATATCTACATGGGCGATTGCTTCGTCCATCGATGCTGCCTGTTCGAATTCTTTGTCCTTGTAGATGCGTTCCTCGATGAATATTTTCTCCAAAGAAGCAAAGAACAAGGTCTCTTCTAATTCTCCTTTTTCGATTTCCAGCTCTTTTTGCAACAGCGACAAAGTATTGTCGGCCGAATGCTTTAAAACATCGCTTACGGTCAGGAAATGCGGCTTGTCGTCTTTGATGACACAGCAGTTGGGAGAAATACTGATCTCGCAATCGGTGAAGGCATATAAGGCATCAATCGTCTTGTCGGACGATACGCCGGGCGCCAGATGTACCAGAATTTCAACATTCTTGGCGGTATTGTCATCTACTTTCTTGATCTTGATCTTGCCTTTGTCGTTTGCCTTTAAGATTGATTCGATGAGCGAAGAAGTCGTTCTTCCGTACGGAATCTCTGAGATTACCAGTGTCTTATTATCCTGCTTGCTGATCTTGGCCCGGACTTTGACTGATCCGCCCCGTTCGCCATCGTTGTATTTGCTGACATCGATGTAGCCTCCTGTCTGAAAATCCGGATACAAGGCGAACTCCTCTCCTTTCAGGTACGAAATAGAGGCATCCAATAGTTCATTGAAGTTATGCGGAAGAATCTTGGATGAAAGTCCGACGGCAATTCCTTCCACGCCTTGGGCCAGTAACAAAGGAAATTTGACCGGAAGCGTAACCGGTTCACGATTACGGCCATCGTAGGAAGCTTGCCATTGGGTTGTCTTCGGATTAAATACCGTTTCCAAGGCAAATTTGGAAAGGCGGGCTTCAATATAACGAGGCGCAGCCGCACTGTCGCCCGTCAGAATATTACCCCAGTTCCCTTGGCAGTCAATCAACAGATCTTTTTGCCCTAATTGAACCAATGCGTCTCCGATGGAAGCGTCGCCATGCGGATGGAACTGCATGGTATGACCTACGATATTAGCCACTTTGTTATAACGGCCATCGTCCAGTCGCTTCATGGAATGTAAGATACGGCGCTGTACAGGTTTTAATCCGTCATTGATATGAGGCACGGCGCGTTCCAGTATCACATACGAAGCATAGTCGAGAAACCAGCTTTGGTACATGCCGGAAAGATGATGCGTGATTCGGTCTGATGATTTATCTGGTATTTTATATTCCGAATGTTCTTTACTGATTTCATTTCCTTCATTTGCTGGAGACGATGTTTCTTGGGCTTCGTTTGTGCTCGGCTCGTCTTGTTCGGATATGTTGTTTTTATCGATGTCTTCAGGTCTCATATCTATTATTCTGGCTTTCCTTTCAATTTACCCATTTTAATAAACTGGGTGTAAATATACAAAATTATTCAAGGTTTTTGGCTATATTTGAGCACTAAAATAGTTTTTTATGATACAACTGAGACGAATTACACAGGTGAATGACCCGGATTTATCCCGGTTGATGGATTTGTACATTCTTTCTTTCCCGGAGGAAGAACGTCGGGACGAAAAACAACTGTTCCGGATGATTGAGACCGTTCCGGAAATGTCGTTTAACGCAGTAGAAGAGAATGGAGAATTATGTGGATTGTCCGTATTCTGGGATTTGGGTGAGTTTTATTACATGGAGCATCTGGCTGTCTTTCCGGAAATGAGAAATCGGAAGATCGGTCAGCAGATTCTGGATTATTGGAAAAATCATCTTCCGAAATTACAGATACTGGAAGCAGAACCGGCTGTCGAAGCGATGGCTGTCCGACGCATCGGTTTTTATGAACGAAATGGCTTTCAGGTGATTTATAAAGATTATGTGCAGCCTTCTTATCGGAAAGAGGAAGATAGTTGCCCGCTATGGATTTTAGGTACGGGTCCACATCCGGATATTCAGGAATGTATCCGGCTGATCAAGGAAAAAGTCTATAAAGAACCGTTGAAACTTTTACAAGCGTAAGTACTGCTCCTGGTAGATGAATCATTAGTCTGCCAGGAATTTTATCAGGGAACGGGATCATATCCGCTTCCTCCCCAAGGATGACAGCGTAAGATACGTTTGATTGCCAGATAAAGGCCTTTGAACGGGCCGTGTTTCTTCAATGCCTGAACGGCATATTCCGAACAAGTCGGTGTATAACGACAAGAAGGTGGAGTCAGTGGTGAAATACAGTATTTGTAGAAATAAATGGGAATGAGCAACAAGCTCGTCAGGAACTTCTTCATTGGATTTTCTCTCCTAACAGACGAATGGCTTTTTCCATGGCTTTTTCCATGGTTTCGTAGGAAGCTAATTCCTTTTCCAGGAAGATAAAGGCAATCGCCAAATACCTGCCTGTCGTTTGCAACGGTTCAAAAAGCGCCTGCTTGCGGATCCGGTAACTTTCCCGGATCTGGCGTTTGACGGCATTTCGCTTGACGGCTCTTTTGAACTTCTTTTTGGAGACGCTGATTAAAATAGACGCAGGTACACTTCGTTGTTCTTCTATAACCGTGTAAACGACCCGTAAAGGATAAGCGATGAACGACTGTCCTTCCGCAAAAAGAAGGTCAATGTCACGTTTCCTCGACAGGCGTTCGGCTTTCGACAAAGTGTACCTGCGATCTGTCATTATCAATTATTTCCTGATTCTTTCTTTAAATATTGTTCCAAAGCAGCTGTCATGGATGGAGTTTCTGGTGTAGGAGCTTCTACGTCCAAACGTAATCCCGCATCTTTTACGGCCTTGGCTGTTGTCGGTCCGAAACATCCAATACGAATGTCTTTCTGATTGAAATTAGGGAAATTCTTCAAGAGGGCAGAAATTCCTGCCGGACTGAAAAATACAAGCATGTCATAATCGAAACTTTCGTCAGCTTTGAAATCGTTACTTACCGTACGATACATAACAGCTTCCGTAAAATCGATCTTTTTAGCTTCAAGTTTTAATCTCAGATCATCTTTATGAACATCTGAAACTGGAACCAAATATTTTTCTTTGGGGTGTTTGGCTATAATGGTAATCAAATCATCCAGTTTTCCACTGACGCCAAAAAATATTTTACGCTTGCGATAAACAATGTATTTCTGTAAATATACAGCAATTGATTCCGACATGCAGAAATATTTCATGGTTTCCGGAATAGTTACACGAAGCTCTTCGCACAAACGGAAGAAGTGATCAATACCTGTACGAGCAGTAAATACTACAGCAGAATAATCTAAAATAGATATTCTTTGCTGTCTAAACTCCTTTGATGTCAAAGGCTCTACTTTGATAAATGGACGAAATTCGATTTCCACTCCATATTTTTCTGCTAGATCAAAGTATGGCGACTTCTCCGATGTCGGCTTGGGTTGTGATATTAATAGTTTCTTGATATTCAATGCCATAAAGCACTTTTCTCGATAAAGTTATACAAAAAAACAAAGCCCTTATATGCTATTAAAAGGGGCAAAATTTCATGGGCGCAAAGGTACAAACTTAAATAGAATAAATCGAACTTTTTTATGTAAAATAAACGTATCGACTTATAAATTATTGCAAAACGGAATAGGATATAGAAAATAATGAATAAACAGACGGCCCAAAAATGATAATTCCCAAGGAAGCTCATCCCGATAACTGGAAGGTATAGGGAAATCCCCCATACACTAATAAGAGAATTATATATGATAACCCATTGTCGATAAACCTCTTGTCGGCTGAAAGTATAGATAAGCAGGTAATAGATGATACGGCGTATCAGGTAAAAGGCCAGTACCGATAAAAACGTAGAGACGACGACAAGTAATAGTTTTTCTTTATCTATATTGTTCAGAAATCCAAGATAGTAGGCTTCTTGTGTAATCGCTAATGAAGAAAGAGCCAGGGCTTGGAATATTAAATAGAAATGCAACGATTTACTGTAATAAATCGACAGGTCCGTATTACTGCTTTTTCCGGATGTATTGAATCCGAGATTCCGGAATATCTTAATAAATGATTTGACATGAATACGCGCATGGATGGCGAATAAGAAAAACAGAACAAACAGGATGGAGAACCAAACGTCTTCCATCAACTGTCCGCTCCATAAACGAATACCTATATACCCTTCAAACATGCTGACTGATTTATAAAGTTGGGTACAAAGGTACGCTTTCCATTTATACTCCGAAAGAAATCCCCATTCTTTTCCCTTGGATGATCAGATCATGTTCCGGTGTGACGAGTTTTAATTTACCGGCAACTTCGGCTAATGGGATTGAACTGATTTCTCCGTCTTTGACACATACCATTCGTCCGAACTGCCTGTCGGCTATCAGTTGGGTGGCATATCCGCCCAGACGAGTGGCCAAGTTCCGGTCGAAAGGAGAAGGATTGCCTCCTCGTTGGATGTATCCTAATACTGTTTTACGGGTTTCGATACCGGTCGCTTCCTCGATTTCTTTTGTCAGGAAGTCGGTAGCCTTTCGCTTATCAGGTAGTTTTACACCTTCTGCTACTACGACAATCGAGTGAGGTTTCCCTTTGCGGGCACGTTCGCGAATGGCTTCGTTGACTATTTCCGGATTGAATCCCAATTCCGGCAAAAGAATAACATCGGCTCCTCCGGCCATGCCGGCAAATAAGGCTATCCAACCAGCTTTATGTCCCATGACTTCTACCAACATGACCCGTTTGTGTGAACTGGCCGTTGAATGCAGGCGGTCGATAGCTTCGGTAGCAATGTTTACAGCCGTATCAAAACCGAAAGTAATCTCGGTTCCCCAAATGTCATTGTCGATCGTTTTGGGTAAGCCGATTACGTTTAATCCATGTTCAGACAATAGATTCGTCGTTTTCTGTGTTCCGTTACCACCGATGCAAACCAAACAATCCAGTCCTAATTCCTGATAGGCCTGAATGATGCACTGGGACTTTTCCTGATCGACGGAGGTGAGCATTTCCCGAAATCCTTTTTCCCGTGAAGTTCCTAAGATGGTACCTCCCAAATTCAAGATTCCGGACAGGCTGTGTTCATCCAATACTTCTGTGTCTTTGTTTAGCAGACCTGAAAAACCACCGTGAATGCCTATGACTTCCATCCCATAATGGGTGATGGCTGTTTTACCGACACCACGGATCGTAGCATTAATACCTGGGCAATCGCCGCCCGATGAGAGTATTCCGATTTTCATAGAGTTATTCTTTTTGTTCTTCACAAAGGTAAAAATAAAAGGAGAATAATTACCTTTGTTCCCCTAGAATATAAAAATAGGCTATGGATTTTCTGACAGACTTCATATATCAGTTCTTTAAGCCACGAAATAAGAGAATTGACCGATATACCATGGAAGCGGGATACATACAAGAGCAACAGCTCCGTCGGTTACTTGAGCAGGCAAAGAACACTTCGTGGGGAAAGAAATATGATTATAAGCACGTGGCGGGATATGACGATTATAAAAACCGTTTCCCAGTACAGTGCTATGATCAGTTAAAAGGGGATATTCAACGGATGTTGAGTGGAGAACCGAATGTATTATGGCCTGGAATGGTACATTGGTTTGCAAAGAGTAGTGGAACAACCAGTGATAAAAGTAAATTTCTACCTGTTACTCCTGAAATACTGAAACAATGTCACTACCAAGGCGGCTTCGATACCGTCTGCTTATATTTGCGTAACAATCCTTCCTGCCATTTTTTCCGTCGGAAAGGTTTGATATTGGGTGGAAGTCATAGTCCGTCTCCGATAAATGCCCAAATTCATTGTGGAGATTTGTCGGCGGTCTTGCTCCAGAACCTGAATCCCTTGGTAAACCTGGTTCGTGTACCTCGGAAAGAAATCATCCTGATGGATGAATGGGAAAGTAAGATCAAGGCAATCGTAGAAAGTACCTGGCGGGAAGATGTCAACAGTCTTTCGGGTGTTCCTTCGTGGATGTTGGTCCTGATCAAGGCAATTCTGAAGAAGAGTGGGAAGACTTATCTGACTGAAGTGTGGCCTAATCTGGAGGTGTTTTTTCACGGAGGTATCAGTTTTACTCCTTATCGGGAAGCATATAAATCTCTTATCCCTTCCGATAAAATGCACTATATGGAAACCTACAATGCTTCTGAAGGTTTCTTTGGTATTCAGGATGATCCGTCCGATCCTTCATTATTATTGATGTTAGATTATGGAATCTTTTACGAGTTTATACCAATGTCAGAACTTGACTCTGAGAATCCGTCGGTTGTTCCTTTGACCGGAGTGGAAGTCGGCAAGAATTATGCAATGGTGATTTCTACGGCTGGTGGCTTATGGCGTTATTTAATCGGTGATACGATTCGTTTCACTTCCGTTTCCCCGTATAAGTTTGTGATTTCAGGACGTACGAAACATTTTATCAATGCGTTTGGGGAAGAACTGATGGTCAATAATGCCGACCGGGCATTGCATGAAGCTTGTGTAGCCACAGGGGCTCGGATAAAAGAATATACGGCTGCACCTTTGTTCCTGCTTGATCGGGCGAAAGGTCGTCATCAATGGCTGATTGAGTTTGAAAAGGCTCCAGAGTCACTCACGCAATTTGCTTCTTTGTTGGATGAAGCTCTCCAATATTCCAATTCCGATTATGAGGCCAAACGGTATAAGGAAATTTCTTTGCAGCCACTGGAAGTGATTGCCGCCCATGAAGGATGTTTTTATCGGTGGTTGAGTAGTAAAGGGAAGCTGGGTGGACAACATAAGATTCCCCGCTTGTCGAACGACCGGAAAATCCTGGATGAACTGTTGGTTATTAACAGGCAAATGGGGGAATCATAATGGGATATACGATTCCGATAAACCGAATCGTATCTTCTATTGATAAAACTTATAGGAATCAAAAACAAATCCAACGAGAAATGAAAACGATTCTCGTTGGATTTGTTTTTCAGTTACACCACCTTTTGATCAAGAACGGTATATATCGGATATAAAAGGTATTATTGCTGTCCGGTAAAACTTTTGCAAGCAAAATAAAT
>UMGH01032985.1_pt1 | contig 13818 bp, 10 predicted proteins | sample 1965231 | NCBI WGS metagenome assembly UMGH01 (sample SAMEA4836068, study PRJEB28245) | human gut metagenome | biome: gut microbiome; material: fecal sample | place: Denmark | collected 2008 | reverse complement strand
GCGCCGGGCTTCGCACTGCTGGGCGAGCCGGGCGAGGAACGCGACGTCATCCTCGAACTCAAGTCCATCGCCGACGTGGCGTTGGTGGGCTTCCCGTCCGCCGGCAAGTCGAGCCTGATCGCGGCGATGAGCTCCGCCAAACCGAAGATCGCCGACTATCCGTTCACCACGCTTGTGCCGAATCTCGGCGTAGTGGTGGCCGGCGACATGCGCTACACCATCGCCGACGTGCCGGGCCTGATTCCGGGCGCATCCCAGGGCAAGGGCCTCGGCCTCGAATTCCTGCGCCATATCGAACGTACTGAAATCATCGCCCACGTCATCGATTGCGCCACCCTCGAACCCGGCCGTGACCCGATGAGCGACTACCAGGCGCTCGAACACGAGCTCGCCGAATACGCCGGCAAGCTCGAACTGCCGCTCGGCGCGATTCCGATCCCCGAACGTCCGCGCATCATCATCCTCAACAAGGTGGATGTGCCGGAAGCCAAGGAACTCGCCGAATTCGTCAAGCCCGAATTCGAAAAGCTCGGCCTCAAGGTCCACATCATCTCCACCGCCTCCCACGAGGGCCTGAAGGAACTCAACTGGGCGCTGGCCGACCTCGTGACCAACATGCGCGCGGAAGTCGCCAAACGCGAGCAGGCCGAGGAAGAGGCCCGCGTGGTCATCAAGCCGCTCGAGGAGCCGCGCAATCGCCGTCGCCGTAACGACGAAGGCGGCAACGCGCTCGACTTCACCGTGGAACGCAAGGAGAACGGCAACGGCGAAGTCTGGTACGAGGTGCTCGGCACCAAGCCGGAACGTTGGGTCATGCAGACCAACTTCGATAATGACGAGGCCGTCGGCTACCTTGCCGACCGTCTGGCCAAGCTGGGCGTCGAAGACGAGCTGCGACACAAGGGCGCCAAGCCGGGCGACGAAGTGCGCATCGGCCGTGGCGACCGTGCCGTGGAATTCGATTGGGATCCGACCATCGCGGCCGGCGCGGAAATGCTCGACGGCACCCAGTTGGGCGCACGCGGCGTCGACCTGCGACTGCAGGAATCGGATGGTCGTGCGCAGCGTCGTTCCAACACGGAACGCCGTCGCCAGTACCACGAGATGATGGACGCCCGTCAGGCCGTGCGCGAAGCCATGATGGCCGAACGCAAGGCAGGACACTGGGCCGATCCTTCCGTGGACGACGACCGTCACGACGAAACCAGTCTTTTTGGACGTGGCGAGACCGCCGACGACGAGGATGTGGAACAATAGAACCATCCAACGAAGCCCGCTGATGTGCCGATGGCATGTCGGCGGGCTTTTTCAATAGCCGGTAACGGTACCGGGAGGAACTATGAACACGCCATCGCAAGCGCAAGTGCGCAGGGCCATCGCCGAAGCGCAGACCATCGTGGTGAAGGTGGGCTCCAGCTCGCTGACCGAGCCGAGCGGCCACTTGGATCCGCAACGGTTGAACGCGTTTGTGGCGGCCATCGCCCGCGTGCGATTGATGGGCGGCCGCGTGGTACTGGTCTCCTCCGGCGCGATCGCGGCCGGTTTCGGCACGCTCGGTTTCGACAAGCGTCCGACCGACGTAGCCGACCAGCAGGCGTGCGCCGCCGTCGGCCAAGGCCTGCTGATGGCCCAGTATGAGGCCGCTTTCGCACGGTACGGGCTGCGTGTCGGACAGATCCTCATCACCGTTTCCGACACGATCGCCCCACAGCAGTACCGCAACGTGCGCCGTACGCTCGACCGCCTGCTCGACTTGGGCGCGGTGCCGATCATCAACGAAAACGATTCCCTCGCGTCCAACGAGATCCGGTTCGGCGACAACGACCGTCTGTCCGCGCTCATCGCCAACATCGTCGTCGCCGACGCGCTCGTCCTGCTCACCGACGTGGACGCGCTGTACACCGCGCCGCCAAGCGAGCCCGGCTCGAAACGCATCTCCTATGTGCCGAACGTCGAGGACGCGCTGGCGAAGGTTCAGGTCGGCGGAACCGGCTCGAACGTCGGCACCGGCGGCATGGTCACCAAAATGGAGGCCGCGCGCGTCGCCGCGGTGTCCGGCATTCCCGCGGTGTTGACATGCGCGTCGAACGCAGGTCCCGCGATGATGGGCGATCCGGTCGGCACCGCGTTCGCGCCGATCAACGACCGCGGTTCGTCACGTAGGCTGTGGATTGGCTTCGCCTCCCACCCGCAGGGCACGCTGGTGGCCGATTCCGGCGCGGCCAAGGCGGTGCGCGGGGGAGTGGCCAGCCTGCTTGCGGCCGGCGTGGTGGAAGTGAAGGGCGATTTCGCCGCCGGCGACGCCGTCTGGGTTGACGACGAGCAGGGCAACCATTTGGCCAAGGGCCTGGTCGGCTTCGACTCCGAGGAGATCCCGCAGATGCTAGGACGCAATACGGCCCAGCTCAAGCGTTTCCTCGGCGAGGAATACGCGCATCCGCTGGTGCACCGTGACAATCTCGTGCTGGTCTGAGCCAGTGCAAAAGGTGTGGTTAGGCCATCGATTTCGCTTCAAGCGAAGCGTTCGCGGCGAAATAGACGTGTGTCGTGGGGCTGTCGTTTTTCGCGTGGCAGGTCTAGCATTACAGGCATGACTATGGCTGACTGGCAGACTCTATCCGACCGTATCAATCACGTGGCTCCGAGCGCTACTCTGGCCGTCGATTCCAAGGCGAAGGCAATGAAGGCCGCCGGAATCGACGTCATCGGGTTCGGCGCGGGAGAACCGAACTTCCCAACCCCCGCACCAATCGTCGCGGCCGCGGCCGCGGCCGTGCAGGACCCGAAAAACTACCGTTACACGCCGACCGCCGGCCTACCGGAACTGCGCCAGGCCATCGCGGACAAGACGTTGCGCGACTCCGGCTACGAAGTCGATCCAAGCCAGGTCATCGTGACCAACGGCGGCAAGCAGGCCGTCTACGAATCGTTCCAGATTCTGCTCAACGAGGGCGACGAGGTCATCATCCCCACCCCGTACTGGACCAGCTATCCGGAAGCCGTGAAGCTCGCCGGCGGCGTGCCCGTGACCGTGTTCGCCGGCGCCGACCGCAACTTCGAGCCCAGCATCGAAGCCATCGAAGCGGCCCGCACCGAACACACGAAGGCCATCATCGTGAACACGCCGAACAACCCGACGGGCGCGGTGTGGAAGCCGGAAACCGTCAAGGCCATCGCGCAGTGGGCCATCGAACACCACGTGTGGGTCATTTCCGACGAAATCTACGAACACTTGAACTATGACGGCGCCAAAACCACGTACATCGGCGCCGCGGTGCCCGAAGTGCGCTCCCAGCTGCTCGTGCTCAACGGCGTGGCCAAAACCTACGCCATGCCGGGCTGGCGCGTCGGCTGGATGATCGCCCCCGTGGACGTGGCCAAGGCCGCATCCAAACTGCAGGGTCACATGACCTCCAACGTGAACAACATCTCCCAGCGTGCCGCCATCGAAGCCGTCTCCGGCTCCCTGGACGCCGTCTACGAGATGCGCGCCGCATTCGACAAGCGCCGCCAGACCATCGTCGCCGCGTTGAACGGCATCGAAGGCGTGAACTGCCCGACCCCGACCGGCGCGTTCTACGCGTTCGCCGACGTGACCGCGCTGCTGAACAAACCGATCGGCACCAACAAGACCACGTTCGCCAACACGTCCGAACTGGCCGCCGCGTTGCTCGACGAAGGCCATGTCGCCGCCGTCCCGGGCGAGGCGTTCGGCGCTCCCGGCTACCTGCGCTTCTCCTACGCGCTTGCCGACGACGATCTGGTCGAAGGCATGCGCCGCATGAAGCGTTGGGTCGAGGACTGAGCCGACCGGCCCCGCGCTCAACTGACGGAAAGTTCAGTTGATAGACGATATTTTTAGCGATTCGCGCTTCGGTGACATGCCGGGCGCGAATCTTTTTTTTCGTTGGAAAATAGCGGTTTCTTGCGATTCGTCGTGAATCGGGTTGGACGAAGTCGCGAAAACCCGCTATTATTTCGACTTGGCGGTTTTGCCGTCTGCTTCTTGCGTGGTTTTGCATAGAATCCTCGCCGGCAAGTGGAGACGGCAGAGTTCACCTAGGGAAGTGGCGCAATTGGTAGCGCAACGGTCTCCAAAACCGTAGGTTGTGGGTTCGAGTCCCGCCTTCCCTGCCAAGCTTCTTACAACAAGCCCAGCGGAGGATTATTATGGCGAAGGCGAAGAACAGCGAGAAGGCCATTAAGCCGAACATCTTCATGCGCATTGGCTTGTTCATCAAACAGATTATCGACGAACTCCGCAAGGTCGTCACTCCGACCAGCAAGGAACTGTTCTTCTGGTCCCTCGCCGTGTTTATCTTCGTGCTGCTGCTGATGGCACTGGTCACCGGCATGGACTACGGTCTGGGCAAGCTGACCCTGTGGATATTCGGCTGATAAACAACTTGAAGGTGAAAGTGCATGACTGACGAAGTGTTTTCCGACAACCTCGACGAGGCTTCCAAGGCTGATACCGAGGCTGCTGCCGCTGTTGAGGCGCTGCCGGCCGAAGGCGAGGCCGTCCAGGCCGTCGCCGCCGATCAGGCGACCGATGAGCAGGCCCAGTCCGAGCAGGACGCTCCGGAAGAGCAGACCGCGGAAACCACTGAGGATGAAGACACTGAGCAGGATGCCGGTGCCAAGGCCGTCGAGGAATTCTCCAAGAGCCTGCGCACGCTTGAAGGCAAGTGGTATGTGCTGCACACCTATTCCGGCTATGAGAAGCGCGTGAAGACCAACGTCGAATCCCGCGTGGCCAGCTTCGGTATGGAAGACAAGATCTTCCAGGTCGAAGTGCCGATGGAGGAAGTCGAAAAGCACACCGAAAAAGGCAAGAAGGTCATCACCCGCGTGCGTGTCCCCGGCTATGTGCTGATCCGCATGCTGCCGGATGAGAACGCCCGTCGTATCGTCCGCGAGACCGAAGGCGTCACCGGCTTTGTCGGCCCGACCAAGGATCCGGCACCGCTGACCCGCAAGGAAGTCGTCTCCATGATGGCTCCGATGATCGCTTCCGAAGCTCTCAAGGCCGCCGGAGACAAGCCGGCTGCAGCCAAGAAGCGCAAGCTTGAGGTCTCCTACGCTCCTGGCGATCAGGTCACCGTCACCGATGGACCGTTCACCACCATGGCCGCGGTTGTCTCCGAAGTGGATCCGTCCACGCAGAAGCTCACCGTGCTCGTGTCCATCTTCGGCCGTGACACGCCGGTGGAGCTAGGCTTCAACCAGGTTGAAAAATTAGCCTGAACGTGCATGACGGAGCGTTAGCTGCGTTGCTCCAAGCTTGACGCACCTTGGTACGCCTGCGCTTGGGCGCCTTGCTACCGCACGCGTCACACCCATTCAGGAACCTGAAATCGTGATTCTTTTGAACCCCGCTTCGGCGGGGTTTCTTTGTATGTATTGCCATACGCGCAATGTCGTGGCGGAATCGCATAATAGAAAAGTTGTGTCTGGAGGGTCTCGTGTGCCTGAACAAGGCGGCGGCACCTGCTAGCACAGCACAGCAATATACGTTGCGGAAGGAACCGGACGCGGGAGACCTACTCCGGTGCCGTTAACCACCGCTTCACAGAAAGAAGAACCATACAATGGCTCCTAAGAAGAAAGTCTCGGCGCTTCTCAAGCTCCAGATTCAGGCCGGCAAGGCCAACCCGGCTCCGCCGCTGGGTCCGGCTCTGGGTTCCCATGGCGTGAACATCATGGACTTCTGCAAGCAGTACAACGCTGCCACGCAGGACAAGATGGGCCAGGTCATCCCTGTTGAGATCACCGTTTACGAAGATCGTTCCTTCACCTTCATCCTGAAGACCCCGCCGGCAGCAGCTCTGCTGAAGAAGGCCGCTGGCATCCAGAAGGGTACCGAGAACCCGCTGACCCACAAGGTCGGCTCCGTCACCAAGGCTCAGGTCCGTGAGATCGCTGAAATCAAGATGGCTGATCTGTCCGCACGCGACGTCGAAGCCGGCATGAAGATCATCGCGGGCACCGCCCGTTCGATGGGTATCACGGTTACCGACTGAGAGGAGAAGGACTAATGGTACAGCGTTCCAAGAAGTATCGCGAAGCGGCTGAGAAGATCGATCGCAACAACCTTTACACCGCCAACGAAGCCATCGCTCTCCTCAAGAGCATGCCGGAGTACAAGTTCGACCAGACCGTTGAGGCCGTGCTGCGCCTGAACGTGGATCCGCGCAAGGCCGACCAGCTGGTCCGCGGTTCCGTGAACCTGCCGAACGGCACCGGTAAGACCGCCAAGGTCCTCGTCTTCGCCCGTGGCCCGAAGGCCACCGAAGCTCTCGAGGCTGGCGCCGACATCGTCGGTGACGACGACCTCGTGCAGAAGGTCGCTGACGGTTTCCTTGACTTCGATTCCGTCGTCGCCACCCCGGACATGATGGGCAAGGTCGGCCGTCTCGGCCGCGTGCTCGGTCCGCGTGGCCTCATGCCGAACCCGAAGACCGGCACCGTGACCATGGACGTCACCAAGGCCATCAAGGACATCAAGGGCGGCAAGGTTGACTTCCGTGTCGACAAGAACGGCAACCTGAGCTTCCTCATCGGCAAGATGTCCTTCACCGAGCAGGCTCTGGACGAGAACTTCAAGGCTGTGGCCGACGAAGTCAAGCGTCTGAAGCCGTCCACCGTGAAGGGCCGCTACGTCACCAAGGCGACCATCACCTCCACGATGAACCCGGGCGTCCCGGTTGATCCGGCGGTCGTTGCCTGAGTGCACAGAAGCTAAGCTTCACCAAAAGACCCGTATCTGCAATCGCAGCATGCGGGTCTTTTCATATGTTCGGAAAGATTCATGACTTTATGACCGGATGACAGGTGCAACGGGCGTACCCAGACGCCACACCACCCGGGCAGCGGCTCAGCGGTCGCGCATACGGCCAATCGCCAGCGCGGTCGTCAGCACATACGCGTCACGCGGATCGGTGGCATCCCAGCCGGTCGTTTCGGCGGCACGCTTCAAGCGGTAGCGCACGGTGTTCGGATGCACATTCAGCTCCTTCGCCGTGTTCTCCAACGAACTGCCATACTTCAGGAACGTGGACACCGTCAGATAAGTGGGATCATCGGGATTCTCGCCGCGCAGCACCTGATATACGTTCCGATACAGTTCCTCACGCGCGTAATCATCACCCAGCAGCGCACGCTCCGGCAACAGCTCGTCGGCACGCAGCGGACGGGAAGGAGTGGACAGCGCCGGAGCCGCCTGCAGCGAGAACATCGTCTCACGCAACGCATGCGAAGCCCCCGCCACACCGGAACGGACCGGGCTCAAATACAGTGGCTCGTCCTCGCTGAACGCCGGCATGACCGCGGTACAGGTCACCTCCGGCGTGACCGCGCCCATCTGGCAAGCCAAAGCCAGCAGGAAAGTGCCGTACGTGCCGATGACCACATGCTCGCCACCCAAATCGCGCACCGCCTTGCGGATGGCGAGGGATGTCGAGGCAAGACTGGCCGAAGGCACCCCGCCGATCGCAAAACAGTTGAAATCGCCTTGCCATCCGAGAATGTTCATCAAGGAGACCACACGATCGTCGGTCATGTTCGTCAACAGGCATTCGAAAGCCAACCGCTCGATGGTCGTATCGTCGGTATGGCCTGACAAAAGGTCGAGGATGTCTGCCTGCTCGGAGTTCATAACCGTCCATTCTAATCGTCGTATCTGCGAATTGCCGCACGTTCGCCGACCGTTCCGGTCCCCATTCGCGCAGTGGCGGTAATATGCCGACTATGAGCGAAAACAAGAAAGCCGGAAAAGCCGACCCGTTCCTCAGCTGGACGTTGGGCGTGCTCGCATGCCTGTGGGTGGCGTGGTGCTGCGGCATCGGCCCGCTGTACTGGTTTGGCACCGGACTCGCCGACTTCGGCTGGGCCAACGTGCTGTACATGGCGATCGCCTTCGTTGTTTCGTTTGCTATATTGTGGTCGCTGGTCCGTTACGGCCGTGGCGAGCGCGTGCTGCCGACGTATTTCTCACGTCGATACGTCAAGCTGTGTCAGGAGGTGTCCGGCACGCCGACGACGGTATTGGGCATCATGCTGCGCCATCTGAGCGACGCCGCGCATAGCCGACCGGGGCGCGCCATCCATGCGGTGATCGTCTGGATCGGCCGCAAGCTGACACGTTGCACCGACTGCTGGTGGAAGCTCATGCTGCTGTTCGTCATCGGCTGGCTGTGGATTCCGACCACCCTGCTTGCCGCGTACGGCGCCGACATCCGCTCCCAGATCCGCGAATTCAGCTGGGCGTTGAACCAGTGGACCGGACTGAAACAGCCATACATCGGCTTCTTCTCATTCGTGCCGATGGACATCTATCCGACCGCGCATTACATGTGGCCGGCCAATCCCACGTATCTGACCGACCAGCACAACATCGTGCTGACCGTTTTCTACGGTGCGTTCGCCGCGGTCTCCCGGTATTTCACCGATTCCAACGACGCCGGCATCGTGGCGCTGGCCGCGCTGCAATGGCTGTTCGCCGCGTTCTGCTGCGCCGCCACCGCCAATCGTTTCTTCAATCTGCCGTGGCGTAGGCTGGGCGTCGGCACGTTCGACTTCTCCCATCCCGAACGGCACGACTGCTGGAACATGCGCGATTTCACCCATCCCGAGGCGGGTGTGGTGGCGCGTCCGTCCAGACTGCGCGCCGGCGCGAAGACACGCTTCGTGATTCTGCTGTTCTTCATGGTGTGCCCGTTGGCGGTGTTCGCCACGATCTCACTGACCAAATCGCCGTTGTTCGCGTTCGCGTTCGTCTGGTGGTTCGGCGTGTGGTATGAGCTGCATATGACGCATATCAAGGCGCTGCCCACCATCAACGGCAAGCCCATGAAACTGCGCAAACGGTCCTTGGCGGCACTGTTCATGTCGAGCTGCGTCATGCTGATCAGCGCCAAATACGCGTGGTACATCATTCTGTTCGCCGCGCTGCTGGCCATCATCAACGACCGTAAACGTTGGAAGACGTACGTGGTCGCATTGATGCTGCCGACCGTGCTCATCCATGGCGGCCTCGTCTATCTGGTGAACAGCGGTGCCGTCATCGGCGGCGATCCGATCGAAAGCCGTGGCATCCAGCTGCAGCAGATCGCCCGCGTGGCGAAATACAATCCGCAGGGCATTCCCGAGGACGCGGCCAAGAAACTCGCTCCCGTCTTCAACCTCGACCAGATGGCCGAATCGTACTTCCAGCAGGACGCCGACCCGGTGAAATCGTCGGGTATCCAGTCCAAGAAGGTCAGCTACAAGTGGCGTACCGTCACCAAGGACGACATGAAGGATTTCAATGACGCATGGTGGCAGATCGTCAAGGCGAATCCTCAGATCGCGCTCGACGCGCTCTTCGCCGAATGCTTCGGATACTTCAACGTGACCGACCTGCCATACGTGTCGATGGACTACTACGTGAACAACGATTACGTGCAGTCCGACAACGAATGGATTCACCTGTACAACCACCAGTGGCGCAACCAGGTGGCCGGCTTCGCCAAGAAATGGGGACAGATTCCCGTGCTTGGCTGGGTGACGCACGGCAACCTGTATGTCACGCTGACACTGCTGATCGGCGCCGCCGAAGTGGTGCTGCGCCGATGGCGGTCGCTGTCATGGCATCTGCCGTTGCTGCTGCTTATGGGTGTGATGATCACCGCACCGGCCAACAATTTCGAACGGCATATGCTTCCGATCGCATTCGTGTTCGGATTCCTGTGCCTGGAGTTCTGGCGCGAGTCGCGTGCCGCGCGGCTTGCCGCACGCGAGGCGTCGTACGTTGGCACGTCGACGGCGGGCAAACGGCGTATCGGCGGGCACCGAATCGACAGACAGCAGTCCGACAAGCAGGACGCCGACGAACGGCATCTCGATGGACGACAGCTTGATGGACGACAGCTCGACGGACAGGAGAAGGAATCATGACGACCATATTGGATTCCGCATTGACCATGCCACGCACCTGCGTCGCGGCCGACCAGGTGATCGCGCTGGACTCAGTGGGCTCCACCAACACGTACGCCGCCGAATTGGTGCGCAAAGGCGCGCTGTTCGGCTCGGCCAGACGAGATGGCCTCGATGGCTGCGATGGACGCGATTGGACCGGCCGTGAAATCGTGGCGATCTGCGCCGACGAGCAGACCGCCGGCCGTGGCCGTCTCGACCATCAATGGACCAGCGCGGTGGGGGAGTCGTTCATCGTCTCCCTGGTGGTCAGCGTGCCTACGGCGATTGTGCGGGACACGTCCGTCAACGGCTGGCTGCAGATGATCGCCGGCTGCGAGGCGCGCAACGCGATTATCGCGGCCATCCGCGATTGCGGCAGCCCGCTCGGCAAGGACATCGTGCTCAAATGGCCGAACGACATTTTCGTCGACGGCAAGAAACTGGGCGGCGTGCTCGCCGAAATGGTTCCGCTTGCCGCAACTCCCATCGCGGACGGTACAACTGGTACCACTGATGTGGCTGCCGCAACGGAACGCGTCGGCATCGTCTTCGGCATCGGCCTGAACCTGACCGTCCCCGAAGACCATCTGCCAACCGACAAGGCCACGTCGCTGCAGCTGGTCGCGCATGGCCTGCCCGATTCCATGACATTGCGCGACATGATCGCGGCCCATCTGGTGGACGGTTTGCGATCAAGGCTCGCCGATTTCGAAGCCGACCCGCATCGCGAGGCCACGCGTGCGATGGAGGAGATGCGTCCGGTCTGCTGGACGCTCGACAAGCCATGCGAGGCGCATTTCGTGGACGGCACCACCCTGCGCGGCACCGCGCTGGAACTCAACTCCGACGCCTCCCTCACCATCAGAGACGACAACGGCAACCTGCACACCGTGCACACCGCCGACGTAGGCGTCCTACCCCAATAATTCTCTAACCCTCATCCCTCATAAAGTCGTAAAGCGCTTTTTCGAAAATCGCACGTTTCAAAAAAACGCAATATTCGAGAAAAACGGCATTTCCCAAAATCGCAATATCCAAAAACCGCGCCACTCGCAAACGCAACATTCCCCCAAAACGAGGTGGGGCCGGCGGATACCAACGTAAGACCGTAAAAAACTCGGCCTGAGCGGCCCGGAGCGTGTCGCACGTTGGTATCCGCCGGCCCCACCGGACACAGCGAAAACGAAAATCACAGCGAAAACGGAAGACTGTATCAAAACCCGGAAATCACGAAGAAACCCGGAAATCACAGCGGAAATTCTCAGCGGAAAACCCTCAGCGGAAAATTCCCAGCAAAAAGTCGTAGAAAACTACCGCAGAAAAGTCGCTGCCGATAAAAGTCACTGCAGCTTTGCCAGTCCGCTCGCGACCAACGAAGCCACAACCGCCTTGATGCAATCGCCCACAATGAAGCCCATCGAAGCGATGGCCACCACCGGCATCGCCACGCCCGTAATGGCGGACTGCACGATGAAGCCGAGCAGATAGTCAAGCACGATGCAGCCGGCCACGCAGGCGAACAGATACCGTGCGGCGGTCAACGCAGCATGCTTCGGGGAATCGACACGCGCCTTGCCCTTGAGCAGCGAGGTGACGACGGCGGCCGGCAGGAAACCGATGAGGAAGCCGGCGCTCGGGCCGACCAAAGCCATGGTGGACGCGCCGCCGGCGAACACCGGCAGACCAGCCGCGCCCGCGGCCAGATACATGAGCACCGCGGCGCCCGCCTGCTTCCACGGCAGCATCAGCGCGGCCAGCATGACCACGAAGGTCTGCAGGGTGATCGGAACCGGAGTGCCCGGAATCGGCACGGCGCCCGCCATGGAGGCGGCGGCGAGCAGCACGGCGAACAGCGTGGACTTCAAAACGGCGCCGAATTTGCCGCTGGTGGCCGTTTTGGCCGCGGATGAGATGGTCAGGATTGCGTTGCGCATGGTGGAATCCTCCCTTTTTTGCGGATGCTACAAAAACTGACGAAAATGAGTCTTTCGTCAATCAATGCTCCCCATCGTAGGGTTGCTAAGTTTCGGTAACGTTTGTGGAGCCTTACAAAAAGATTGCGAATCTTTTGTGGGAAACGAGTTCGTCGAATCACGCCTCGACCGCCAAACTTGACATTATGCCTAAGAATGTCAACAAACTACTGGTGGCGAATCGCGGCGAAATCGCGCTTCGAGTCGTGCGCACCGCACGTGAGATGGGGATTCCCACGGTCGCGGTCTACGCCGAACAGGACCGTCACGCACAGTACGTGCAGATGGCCGATGATGCGTATCTGCTGTCTGGCGACACCTACAAGGACACGTATCTCAACGAGGATCTGCTCATCGACATCCTGCAGCGCAGCGGTGCCGACGCGGTGCACCCCGGCTATGGCTTCCTTTCCGAAGTCGCAAGCTTCGCGCAGAAGGTCCTCGACGCCGGCGCCACGTGGGTCGGCCCGAATCCGAAGGCGCTCGTCGACCTGGGCGACAAGATCACGGCCCGCCGCGTGGCCACTTTCGCGAAGGTGCCGCCGGTTCCCGGCATTTCCCAGTCGATTTCCGACATGCGACTGCTGCTCGACTTCGCGCACACGCACGGCTATCCGCTGATGCTCAAGCGCACCGACGGCGGTGGCGGCCGCGGCATCACGCTCGTGCACAACGACGACGAGCTGCGTGGCTTCTACATGAACCACGATGCGCTGCAGGGCGGCGATTTGGACGAGTATTTCGTCGAACGGTTCATCGACAAGGGCCGTCACGTCGAAACGCAGTGCGGACGCGATTCGCACGGCAATTTCACCGTGTATTCCACCCGCGACTGCTCCGTGCAGCGCCGCAACCAGAAGCTTGTTGAGGAAGCTCCGGCGCCGTTCCTTCCCGACGGCGTGCTCGAACAGCTGGAAACCTATTCCCGCCGCCTGTTCGACGCGGTCGATTACGTAGGACTTGGCACCTGCGAATTCATGGTGACCGAGCAGAGCAAGGTCTACTTCCTGGAAGTCAATCCGCGTCTGCAGGTGGAACACACCGTCAGCGAAGAGGTCTGCGGCCTCGATTTGGTGCGAGAACAGCTCACCATCGCCAACGGCGGCGAGCTAACCGTCGACCACCCGCTGCGCGGACACAGCTTCGAACTGCGTCTGACCTGCGAGGATCCAGCCAAGAACCTCGCGCCGAGCTCCGGCACGCTGACCAAGCTCGCATGGCCGTCCGGCCCGGGCATCCGCGTCGATTCCGGCGTGGTGGAAGGCGACACCGTCTCCCCGAAGTTCGATTCGATGATGGGCAAGCTCGTGGTCACCGCCTCCGACCGTGCGACAGCCGTGGCACGTGTGCGCCGCGCGTTGGAAGAGCTCAAGGTGGAAGGCGTGCCGACCCCGGCAAGCCTGTTCGAGCAGATCTTCAACGACGACGAGTTCACCGCCGAGCATGGCGTGGCCTACGACGTGAGCACGAAATGGCTGGAACGCAAGTACCTGAACAAGGAAGCATCCTCCACCAAGGGCGGCCAGCCGGCATCCATGGCCGGCGCTTCGGGTGCGAAGGAAGCCGAGCAGAAGGAATCCAGCGAAACCTTCGTCATCGAAGTCAACAACCATCGTGTGTCGCTGACCGTGCCGAACGACATCGTGGCCAACCTGACCGGCGGCGCCAAGGCGCGTGACGCCAAGCGCGCCATCCAGCCGCTGCGCGGACAGGGCCTGCACCACGTCGAAAAGAAGCAGCAGGGCAACGACGGCCAGTCCGGTGTGATCGCCAGCCCGATGCAGGCGGTCGTCACACGCATCAACGTCGTCGAAGGCCAGGACGTGGCCAAGGGCGACCTGCTCGTCGTGCTCGAATCCATGAAGATGGAGAACTACGTGTACGCGCC
>UMGH01019844.1_pt1 | contig 13904 bp, 11 predicted proteins | sample 1965231 | NCBI WGS metagenome assembly UMGH01 (sample SAMEA4836068, study PRJEB28245) | human gut metagenome | biome: gut microbiome; material: fecal sample | place: Denmark | collected 2008 | reverse complement strand
GCCATCTGCTTCCCGGGCTTTGAAGGCGAATTAAAGGGCGCCACAATCTCCGAAAAGCCGGTCTGCGTAGACGGCAAGATCGTCACGGCAAAAGGCATGGGCGTTGCCGTGCAGTTTGGCTTGACGCTTGCTGGTCTCATGGTCGGCAAGGACGTTGAAAAGAAGATCCACGACGGCATTCAGTGCACGGATTGATGACCGATACAACCGAAAAAAACGCACTGCGCCGAAAAATGCGTGCGGCACGCAAAGCCTGCACGGACCGCGCTACACGGGATGACTGCCTTTTGCAGCGGCTCATGGCACTTTCGGTGTACCAAAAGACATCGTGTGTTTTGAGCTACGTAAGCTTTGGCACGGAAGCGGATACGCTCAGAATTCTCGATCGTGTACTTGCAGGCGGCAAAGCGCTTTACGTACCGAAATGCGTGCCAAACACGAACCGCATGGTGTTTTACCGCATCTCGGCTTTACGCGATCTTTCGCCGGGCGCTTACGGCATTTTGGAGCCGAAAGAAGCAGAGGCATATCAAGATGAGGCGAATGCACTGTGCCTTGTGCCGGGACTGGCGTTTTCAGCAGACGGCGCACGGCTCGGGTACGGCAAAGGGTACTACGATACGTTTTTTGCACGGCACCCGGTTTTAAAGCTCGGCCTATGCTATGATTTTCAGCTCGTGCCGCAAGTGCCGACGCAGCCGCATGATGTACGCATGGACGGTATTTTGACCGACAAGCGGCTCGTTTTGACGGCAGATGAAGAAAGGATGGAATGAAAATATGAGTGATAACGGCAGGCGCTACGCCCCGAAGGACGCGACACCGCGCAGCCAGAATTCGCGCGAATTCAAGCTGAATCTTTCCGAAGATCAGCTCAATCACACAGACGAACTGGAGGACTTGCAGGGCTATGCCGGCAGCCGCGCACCACAACGCGTGGAAGAAAGCTCTGCCGGTGCACGCTCCGCCCGTGCGGAACGCAATCAGAAAAAGGAAGCGAAGGAGCACAAGAAAAGAAACCGTGTAAAGGCCAGAAAAAACAAGCGCATTTTCGCGTTCACGTGGCTTGCCATGGTTATTCTGGTCTCTTTAACCCTCGCTTCGTACCTGATTGGCGGCTCCAACGATTTTCTCGGTGTAGACCGCATGGATTCCGAAGTGGAGGTCACGATTCCCGAAAACGTGACGCAAGAGCAGCTGACAGACATTCTTTACAAGAACCACGCGATCGATAAGCCGGAGTTTTTCTCCCTTTTCTGCAAATTCACCACGGAAATGGAGTATTTTGAACCCGGCACGTATACGATCAAAACAAACTACGATTATAAGCAGCTTGTCAATACCTTACAGTCCGGCCCGGATCTCGGCGAAGAGATCACCGTCATGTTCCGTGAGGGCATCACGGTGCAGCAGCTTGCCGCTTTGCTGGAAGAAAACGGCCTGCACACTGCAGACGAGATCCTTGAAGCCTGCAACTCTTCGGATTACGACAGCTACTCGGATGTTGCAGCCATCACGAACACAAGTGACCGCTACTATAAGCTCGAGGGCTATTTGTTCCCGGATACGTACCAGTTCTTTGAAAACGATACGGTAGAATCGATCCTTGACCGCTTCCTCAATAACTTTGAAAATAAGCTCACCGACGAAATGCGCGATGACATTGCGAAATCCGGCTATACCACGGATCAGATCATCACGCTCGCTTCCATCATTCAGGCAGAAGCCGCAAATACGGACGACATGTATATGATCTCCGCTATTTTGCGCAACCGACTGGAAAACGGCGCGGAGCATGACATCCACACGCTGGACTGCGACTCCACAGTTTATTATCCGTACAAAACCGCGAATGACGCGCCGGAGGGCTTCGTAAGCTCGTACTCCACGTATGACAACAGCGGCCTGCCGGCAGGCCCGATTTGCAACCCGGGTCTTGAAGCTATTAAGGCGGCAATCTATCCGTCCGAAGAGGGCAGCGAGTATTACTTCTTCTGCCATGACAGTGACGGCACCCCGTACTATGCTTCCACAATGGACGAGCATTTGATGAACATGGCGGAAGCCGGTCTGCTGTAACCGACACAACATTTACGATAACAAAGCTACCTGTGCCTTTCCGGCGAATTTTGTCCGGGAAGGCACAAATGCAGTAAAGGAATGAATTTCATGGAACAAAAACGATATAACGCGCCGGAGCTTCTGGCGCCGGTCGGCGATATGGAGCGCCTTATTTCTGCCGTGCGCTACGGTACGGACGCGGTGTATCTTGCCGGTAAATCCTTCGGCATGCGCTCTGCGCCATCCAATTTTACAAACGAGGAGCTTGAAGAAGCTGTAAAATACTGCCACGCGCAGGGCGTGAAGGTCTATGTCACCTGTAATATTCTGCCGCATAACGCAGAACTTGCCGCGCTGCCGGCGTTTCTCGAGTTTTGCCAGACAATCGGTGTAGACGCGTTCATCATGACCGACCTCGGCGTGATGTCCATGGCAAAAAAATACGCGCCGAATGTCGCGATACACATTTCCACGCAGGCCGGCGTTGTGAATTATGAGACCGCAAACGCGTTTTATAACATGGGCGCAGAGCGCGTCGTGCTGGCACGCGAGCTTTCATTTGAAGAAATCGCGGAGATCCGCGCGAAAACGCCGAAGGCGCTCGAAATCGAAGCATTTGTGCACGGTGCGATGTGCGTTTCGTTCTCAGGCCGCTGCCTGCTTTCAAACTACATGACCGGCAGAGACGCAAACCACGGCGATTGCGCGCAGCCGTGCCGCTGGGATTATTACCTCATAGAACGCACGCGTCCGGATCAGGTATTCACGATCGAACAGGATCTGAAATCGACGTATGTCTTCAATTCCCGCGATATGTGCATGATCGAGCACATTCCGCAGCTCATCGAATGCGGCATTTCGAGCCTCAAAATTGAGGGCCGCGCAAAGTCCGCGTATTACGTTGCCTGCGTGACGAATGCGTACCGCCACGGCATCGATGCTGTCATGAACGGTGAGCCGCTTCCGCAGTGGGTCGTGGACGAGACAGAGAAGATCAGCCATCGCGCGTACAGCACCGGGTTTTACAGCGGTCACGAGCCGGGGCAGACCGTAAACAGCGGCGGATACATCCGCGGCTGGGATGTTGCGGCCGTGTGCACCGGCGAAGAAAACGGCATGGTGCGCCTTTCACAGCGCAACCGCTTCTTCCGCGGCGAGACTGTCAGCGTACTGGAGCCGGGCGAAGTGCCGTATGACCTCACACTTAGTGAAATCTACAACGAGGATATGGAGCCAATCGAATCCGCACCGCACGCGACGATGACGGTCTACCTCAAGACCGACCGAAAAATCAAAGAGGGCGCGTTTCTAAGAGTGAAGCGCGGCTGAATAACACCTCCGTTTAGGGCCCATACTTTTCCTATACGGAGGTGTTTTTATGTCTACACGCAGGATCATCGCAACGTATGCATTTGTGATGTTCTTTCTCGTCATCGCACTGCTCGGCACCGTGACCGCCGCTTTCGGCGGCACAAGCTATACGGAAGCCGCCGGGCGGCAGAGTTTATATACCTTAACGGCCGCCAAGGCGCGCGGCACGATCTACGACCGCAATTTGCAGCCGCTCACAAACGCCGAGCGTGTTTATGTCGCTGCGGTAATTCCCTCGCGGGAAACGCTTGCCAAATTAAACCGCGCTGTACCGGAAGAAAAACGCGAAGTCCTGCGCACGGCGCTTGAAAGCGGCAAGCCGTTTCTGATCGAAGTCACAACACCCGTCAGTGATGACGGCATCCAGACATTTTCCGTCACAAAACGGTATGCAAACCCGCAACCGGCGGCGAATCTGCTCGGGTATCTCGACAGCGATTATAACGGCGCGGACGGTGTGGAAAAAAGCTTCGACGCACTGCTTGCGGAAAACCACGGGGAAATCGACGTTACCTTCGCCATTGATGCGCTCGGCAATGCCATCTCCGGCGAAACAATGCACGTGGAAAACACATACCGCTTTGCGGACGGCGGCGTGATGCTGACGCTGGATAAGCGCATACAGCAGTGTGTGGAAAATGCCTGCGCGGAAATCAAAAAAGGCGCCGCCGTCATTTTAGACTGCAAAACCGGCGAAATTCTGGCTTCCGCAAGCTTCCCGGCCGTAGACCCGAACGACCTTGCTGCGTGCATGGAAAATGAAGATGCACCGTTTGTAAACCGTGCCCTGTGCGCGTATACGCCCGGTTCGGTCTTTAAGCTCATCTGCGCCGCCTCGGCGCTCGAATGCGGCATCGATTACAAGGAGGTGTATACCTGCACTGGAAGCATTGTTGTTGACGGCCTCACGATCACTTGCTACGGCGGCAAAGCACATGGGGAAGTGAATCTCCACACAGCGTTGCGCAGCTCGTGCAACGGGTATTTCATACAGCTCGCGCAGAAACTCGGCGCGGAAAAGATTTTAAGTATGGCGGAAAAGCTCGGCTTTGGTACATCTGTTTCGCTTGCAGACAATTTAGAAACGGCCGCAGGCTCGCTTTCGAACGCGCAAGCCCTTAAAAACGCCCGTGCGCTGGCGCTGTTTTCGTTCGGCCAGGGTGAAACGACTGTCTCACCGCTGAATTTGGCCGCTGCCGTAAACGCCATCGCCGCTGACGGCATTTATATGACGCCGCGGCTCGTATATGGCACGGTCGATACAAATTTATCCGTACAGGAAACCGAAGAAAACACCGGTGAAAAAGTCATGGAGCCGACGACCGCCGCACGCTTACGTGCCTATATGGAAAGCACAGCACGGTTCGGTACAGCACGGATCGGCGCGCCGCAAAACTGTGTTTCCGGCATCAAGACCGGCACGGCGCAGACAGGTGTATATGACGAAAACGGGGAAGAAATCGAGAATTATTGGTATGCAGGCTACATCTGCAATGCACAGGAAGAGCCGCTTTATACCCTTGTCGTTTTGGAGGAGGCCGCCGGCGAAACGCATGTGCCGCAGGCTTTCCGCAAAATCGGCGAAGCACTTGTCGATTTTAATTGACAAGCCGGTAAAAAAGCATTATAATAAGATACGTATGAGGGGTGGAGATATGGCAAGCCTGAATCTTGAAGATATGCAGCAGATTCAAAAAGAACTGCAAGCTAAATATCTCGAAAAGTGGGGAGGCCTTTCTCCGAAAATCGGTCGCGATAAGCTCCTTTGGATGATGATCGAAGCCGGTGAAGTTGCCGACATCATCAAGAAAAAGGGTGACGATGCGATTTTGAACGACCCCGAGACCAGACACCACTTCACGGAAGAAGTGTGTGATGTGCTCATGTATTTAAACGATGTTCTGCTGTGCTACGACATCACGCCGAATGAAGTCGAGAACGTATATCTCGAAAAGCACAAGCGCAACATGAGCCGCTGGTGATTTTAGATTTTAATTTGTTTTATAGCAAAAGGCACGGGCAAATGCACATAGCTGTACCGAACAGAGAGCGGATCCACAGGCTGGAAGATCCTCGGAAAACACCATGTACAGGCCAACCCGTATGACTGCCGCACAGTGATGAGCTGTGCCGTTTTCCGCGTTAAGGAGTTTAAAGTGGTGTATGAAGAAAAGCTTCATGCACAATTTGGGTGGTACCACGGAACTGTCCGTCCCATTGCGGAGGACAGTTCTTATTTTTTTTGTAAGGAGTGGCAAAACATGAATATGGACTATTGCCTTTCCGAGCTCAAAGCCCTGCTTTCCATCGATTCTCCGTCCGGCTTTACGGATAAAGCGGCGGACTATCTTATCGGTGAACTGACAGCACTCGGCTACGCTCCGGAAAGAACAAGAAAGGGCGGCGTTTTCTGCTGCCTCGGCGGCGAGGGCAGCCCGCTTGTGCTGATGGCACACGTAGACACGCTCGGCGGCATGATTTCCACAATCAAGCCGAACGGCCGCATCACGATCACGCCGATCGGCGGCCTGCGCGCCGAAAACTGCGAAGCGGAGAACTGCCGCATTTACTCGCGCTTCTCCGGCGTTTACAGCGGCACCTTGCAGCTTTGCAATGCGTCGATCCACGTGAACGGCTCCTACGGTGAAAAACTGCGCACATTTGAAACGACCGAGGTCGTGCTCGACGAGCCGGTAAAATCCGCCGATGATGTGCGCGCACTTGGCATTGAAGCGGGCGATTTCGTCTGCTTCGACCCGCGCACCGTCATCACGGAAAGCGGCTATATCAAGAGCCGTTTCCTCGATGATAAGCTCAGCGCCGCCATGCTGCTTGCGCTTGCAAAGGAGATCAAAGACAATAACCGCACTTTGACGCGCAAGGTCTATCTGCACTTTACGGTGTATGAGGAGGTCGGACACGGTGCTTCCGCTTCCGTGCCGAACGATGCCGAAGAGCTCATCAGCGTAGACATGGGCTGCGTGGGTGACGGGCTCACCTGCACGGAGCGCGAAGTTTCCATCTGCGCGAAGGATTCCGGCGGCCCGTACAATTACGCCGTGACAACCGCGCTTGTGGAAGCAGCGAAGTCCGTCGGTGCAAAGTATGCCGTGGATGTTTATCCGCACTACGGCTCCGACGTAGAGGCATCGCTGCGTTCCGGCTGGGACGTGCGTCACGGCCTCATCGGCGCAGGCGTTTACGCTTCACACGGCTACGAGCGCTCCCACATTGAAGGCGTCGAAAATACGTTAAAGCTGCTTGAGGCTTATGTTTTAGACTGAGCTTAGGCTTTTTATATTATTCTATCTGCAAATTATAGAAGGAATGGTGAATACAATGCAGTGGACAGGATTAAATGATCTCAGAGAAAAGTATCTTTCTTTCTTTGAGTCTAAGGGACATCTGCGCCTGCCGAGCTTCCCGCTGATTCCGAAGGATGACAATAGCCTTCTTCTGATCAACTCCGGCATGGCCCCGATGAAAAAGTATTTTACGGGTGAAGTGACCCCGCCGAGAAAGCGCGTTACCACCTGCCAGAAGTGCATCCGTACCCCGGATATCGAGCGCGTGGGCATCACGGCACGCCACGGTACATTCTTCGAGATGCTTGGCAACTTCTCCTTTGGCGATTACTTCAAAAAGGAAGCGACCGCCTGGGCTTGGGAGTTCTTTACAAAGGTTCTCGAGATGCCGGCAGATAGGCTTTATATCTCCATTTATCAGGACGACGATGAAGCGTTTGACATCTGGACAAAGCAAAACGGCGTAGACCCGTCGCACATGGTACGCCTCGGCAGAGAAGATAACTTCTGGGAGCATGGCTCCGGTCCGTGCGGTCCGTGTTCCGAAATTTATTTTGACCGCGGCGAAAAGTACGGCTGCGGCAAGCCCACCTGCGGCGTGGGTTGTGACTGCGACCGTTACGTTGAGGTTTGGAACCTCGTTTTCACACAGTTTGAGAACGACGGCAACAACAACTACACGCCGCTTGATCACCCGAACATCGATACCGGCATGGGTCTTGAACGTTTGGCATGTGTGATGCAAGGCGTGGACAACCTGTTCCTTGTCGATACCGTGCAGAACATCATGAAGCATATCTCCCGCATTGCAAATGTGCAGTACGGTGCGGACGAAAAGTCCGATGTTTCTCTGCGCGTCATTACGGACCACATCCGCAGCACGACGTTTATGATCAGCGATGGTGTTATGCCGTCCAACGAAGGCCGCGGCTATGTGCTCCGCCGTCTGCTCCGCCGCGCGGCACGCCATGGCAGACTTCTCGGCATCAACCACCCGTTCCTCGCGGACGTTGTAGATACCGTCATTCACGAAAACGAGTGCGCTTACCCGGAGCTGCGTGAAAAGAGCGCTATGATCAAAAAGGTCATCGCGTTTGAGGAAGAAAACTTCTATAAGACCATTGATAAGGGCTTCGCGCTGCTCAACGACATCATCGACCGCACCGATGCAAAGGTGCTTTCCGGCGAAGACGCGTTCCTGCTCAGCGATACGTTCGGCTTCCCGATTGACCTGACCAAGGAAATCCTTTCCGAAAAAGGCATGAGCGTTGACGAAGACCGCTTCCGCGCACTGGTACTCCAGCAGCGTGAGACGGCTCGTGCAAGCCGCAAGAATGCCGGTGCAGACGCATGGGCAGGCGACTCTGATGTGCTTGACGACATTACCAAGACCGAATTTGTCGGCTACACCGATATGAAGGCAACCGCAAAGGTCACGGCTATCGTGAAAGATGGCGCACGCGTTGAAGCTGTCGAGACCGGCGACGACATCGTGTTCACACTCGACCGCACCTCTTTCTATGCGGAAAGCGGCGGTCAGGTCGGCGATACCGGCGTCATCACGAACGATTCCTGCACCATCCGCGTTCTGGATACCACGAAGAATGCAGCGGGTGTGTTTATCCACAAGGCTGTTGTGGAGGAAGGCTTCCTCCGCGAAGGCGACACCGTTGAGGCTGTTGTAGATGTTGAGAGACGCAGAGCGATCATGCGCAACCACACGGCAGCTCACCTCCTGCAGGCTGCACTGCGCTCCGTGCTCGGCGACCATGTTGAGCAGGCCGGTCAGCTCGTCAACGAGAATGCCGTTCGTTTCGACTTCACGCACTTCTCCGCCCTGACGGATGAAGAACTGCTCGCGGTTGAGAACCTCGTCAATGAGAAGATCCTCGAAGACATCAAGGTTGAGTGCCGCGAAATGCCGATCGAAGAAGCAAAGAAGCTCGGTGCTATGGCGTTGTTCGGCGAAAAATACGGCGACGTCGTGCGCGTTGTAACGGTAGGCGAATTCTCTAAGGAATTCTGCGGCGGCACGCATATCGATTCCACCGCTAAGCTCGGTCTCTTCAAGCTCGTCAGCGAATCCTCTGTTGCAGCTGGTGTGCGCCGTATCGAAGCGGTCACAGGTCTCAACGTCATTAAGATGATCTACGCAACGAACACGCTGCTCAAGGATACCGCTGTTGCGATGAAGGTCAATAACCCGTCCGACCTCCCGGCAAAAGCTGCACAGGTCAACGCCGACCTCAAGGAGAAGGACAGAGAGATCGAATCCATGCGCTCCAAGATTGCATCCATGAACCTCGGCTCCATTCTGGATAACGCCGTGGAAGTTAAGGGTGTCAAAATCGTTACGGCGATGCTCTCCGGCACAGGCAGCGACGCACTGCGCACCATGTGCGATAAGATCCGCGACGAAAAGAGCGATACGGCCATTGTAGCCGTGCTCGCAGGCGTTCTGGACGGAAAGGCAACGCTTGCAGCAACCGCAACGAAAGCGGCACAGGCAAAGGGCGTCAAAGCCGGCGTGCTTGTAAAGGCAGTTGCACAGCTTACCGGCGGCAACGGCGGCGGTAAGCCGGACTTCGCTATGGCAGGCATCAAGGACCAGACGAAGATTGACGAAGCCCTTGCAGCCGTTGAAAAGATCCTCAGCGAACAGATCTAAGTTCTCTCTATACGTTCTATATAAAATCTCAAGAAAGGAGAAAGGCAAATGGGCTGCATTTTCTGCAAGATTGCCAACGGCGAGATCCCGAGCACGAAGGTCTACGAAGACGACAAAATGCTCGCATTCCGCGACCTCGACCCGCAGGCACCGGTGCACATTCTGATGATTCCAAAGGAGCACATCGCTTCCGCAGATGACCTTACGGAAGAAAACGCGCAGATCGTCGCACATATCTTCACGGTCGCAAAGAAGATTGCGGCGGCAGAAGGTCTCACGAACGGCTACCGCATCGTCAACAACTGCGGCGAAGACGGCGGACAGACCGTAAAGCACCTGCATTTCCACCTGCTCGGCGGACGCTCTATGGCGTGGCCTCCGGGCTGATTCCCCGCATATAACGAAAATCGATATTTTTGAAGGTAGGTTTTTACAATGGGTGAAGTTTATAAGATGACGATCGCCGGCTGCGAACGCGAGCTGCCGATCTGCCCGATCAGCGATACGCTGGATATTGCCGGTTTTGTTATGTTCGGCGATGTAGAGATCACCGAGAAGGCCGCAAAAGCGCTGATGGAAAAGTGCCCGGAGCACGACATCATCATCACGGCGGAGTCTAAGGGCATTCCGCTGGCTTACGAGATGGCGCGCATCGGCTGCCGTCAGTACGTTGTTGCACGTAAGGGCATCAAGGCGTACATGACGAACCCGATCAAGGTCGAGGTGAAATCCATCACGACAGACCACATCCAGACGCTGTACCTCTCCGAAGAAGACTGCGCAATGCTGAAGGGTAAACGTATTCTCATCGTAGACGACGTCATCAGCACCGGTGAATCGCTGAGCGCGTTGGAAGATCTCGTGCATGAGATCGGCGGTAACGTCGTCGGCAAGGCGGCTGTGCTCGCCGAGGGCGATGCAAAGGATCGTACGGATATCATCTATCTGGAGCCGCTCCCGCTGTTCTTCAAGTAATTTCATAAAAGCTAAAAAAGCTGTTCGCTTCGGCGGGCAGCTTTTTGCTTTTTATAGGGTATTTCCGGCAGCTTCAATGCATAAAAATCTATGGGTGATGCGGCTTGAAACGGTATTTGTCTTTTAAAATCGCGTATATTCCTGTGGTGTTTTTCCTCGGTGCTCTGACATTTTTTGTGTGCTCTGTTTTGGGTGCGGTACATGCGGTATCTGTGGCCGCAGCACAGACCGAAAACCGCCCCGTGATCGTTCTAGACGCAGGGCACGGTGGGGAAGACGGCGGGGCCGTAGGCGTAAACGGTGTGGAAGAGAAAACGGTAAACCTTGCCATTGCGCTGTTTGTGCGGGAAAAGCTCGAAGCTGCGGGCTACCCCGTGAAAATGATTCGCGAAACGGACACCGCCGTCGGCGATACCACACTGAGCACATTAAACGAACGAAAGCGGTCTGATATTTTATACCGCACACAGATCGTAAACGAGACTGAAAACTGTATTTTTGTGAGCATCCATCAAAACTTTTTTGAGCAAAGTCAATACAGCGGCGCACAGATGTTTTACTCAGCAAATAATGCTAAAAGCGCCGACCTTGCCGAAACCATCCGCCGTGCAGTCATCGAGCAGGTGCAGCCGGATAACACGCGCGCCTGCAAGCAGGCAGAAAGCCGCGTGTATATTTTGAGCCATGTAAACGTACCCGCCGTGTTTGCAGAATGCGGGTTCCTCTCAAACCCGGAAGAAGCTGAAAAGCTGTGCGACGAAAACTACCAAAAGAAATTGGCGGCGGCTATCGCGGATGGCATTATCGTATTTTGCAAAGCGGAATAACTCTTTACAAAACATCTGTTCCGTGGTAAAATAGGCTTAGAATTATACAAAATAAAGGCGGTGCGCGTTATGGCGGCTAAAAATAAAATCGTCTACATCTGCTCAAACTGCGGGTTTGAATCCGCAAAGTGGGCAGGAAAGTGCCCGGATTGCGGCGAGTGGAACACCATGGAGGAATCCGTCAAAACGGCTGTTTCCGCAAAATCCGCCGCTTCCGGGTATTCTTCTTCAGCTTCTACGCTGCTGACGCGCCCGCTTGCAATTTCAGAGATCGATACGGAGGACGAGCATCGTTATCACACCGGACTTTCGGAGCTTGACCGCGTGCTTGGCGGCGGCCTTGTAAAAGGCTCGCTCGTACTCATCAGCGGCGACCCGGGTATCGGCAAATCAACCATTCTTTTGCAGATCTGCGAATACCTCGGGCAAAAGCTGCGTATTTTATATGTTTCCGGCGAAGAATCTGCACGGCAGATCAAGCTGCGCGCAGGGCGTCTCGGTGTTTCCAGCCCCAACCTGCGCATTTTGGCGGAAACGGACGTGCAGCTCGTGGTGGAGCACATTCGTACCGAAAAACCGGATATCGTGATGATCGACTCCATCCAAACGATGAACTTTACCGATCTCAATTCGTCGCCCGGCAGCGTCACACAGGTGCGCGAATGCACGAACGCGATCATGCGCTGCTCCAAGTCGCTCGATATTCCGGCGATTCTCGTCGGTCACGTCAACAAAGACGGCGCCATCGCGGGTCCAAAGGTGTTGGAGCACATTGTGGACGCCGTTCTGTACTTCGAGGGCGACCGCCAGATGACGTACCGCATTCTGCGCGCCGTAAAAAACCGCTATGGCTCCACAAACGAGATTGGCGTATTCGATATGGGGGAAGCGGGGCTGCGGCAAATCGAAAACCCCTCGCAGGCAATGCTTTCCGGCCGCCCGACGAACGCTTCCGGCACATGCGTAACCGCCGTAATGGAGGGTACACGTCCGCTGCTCGCGGAGATTCAGGGCCTTGCAACAACAAGCGGCTTCGGCACGCCGCGCCGCATGTCCACGGGCTTTGATTATGCGCGCATGGCGCTAATTTTGGCCGTTCTGGAAAAGCGTGCAGGTTTCTATTTTTCCAATTTAGACGCGTATTTGAACGTCGTCGGCGGCCTGCGCATCGATGAGCCGGCGGTCGATCTGGCCGTTGCAATGGCACTCGTATCAAGCCTGAAAGATACGCCAATCCGCGATGATACCGTCGTGTTCGGCGAGATTGGTCTTGCAGGCGAGCTGCGGTCGGTTAGTCATATCGAGTCCCGCGTTTCGGAAGCATATCGACTGGGATTCACGCGCTGTGTACTGCCGTACCACAGCATGAAGAGCATTGATTTAAAAAGATTCAGCGGGGTGGAGCTCATTGGTGTCCACAACGTGAGGGAGGCGTTTGACGCATGTGTGCAGTAAAAGAACGATTTGTTGAAAAGCCGAATCTGCCGGAAAGCAAGGTCACGACAACGGCGGTCTCCGGCGCATATCCGGAGATTTTGGAAGCTTTAAAGGCGCATGGTATTCGGTGCGTCACAACGGAGTTTGACACGCGTCTGCCGGATCCGATCGCGTACCATGCAGATATGCAGATGTTTCATTTGGATAAGGGACGCACATTTGTTCTGCGCGGAGAAGAGGCACTCAAAAAGCAGCTTACGGATATCGGCTATCAGGTAGCGGAGACTGCCATGACTCCGGAGCCGAAATATCCGAAAGATGTTCTTTGCAACATGTTAAACCTGAACGGCACGGTGCTTGCAAACCTCGGTGTTATGGATCCGAACATTTACACCTGTCTGGAAGACGCCGACCTTAAAATGAGGCATGTCAACCAAGGCTACACGCGCTGTGCGACGGCTGTTGTGGCGAAAGACGCGATCATTACGATGGATCTCGGCATTCGCGCACTGGCGCAGTTTTTAGGCATCGACGTGCTGCTTGTGCACGAAGAAAACGTTTTTCTGGATGGCTACGATTACGGCTTCTTAGGCGGCTGCTGTGGCCTGATCGACAAAAATGTGTTGGCGTTCACAGGCAAGCTCGATTCTTTAGAGTGCGCGGCGGAGATTCGTGCGTTTCTCGAAAAGCACTGCGTACAGTACATTGAGCTGACACAAAACCAGATGATCGACATCGGCGGCATTTTACCGCTGATGGAGTTTGATGCATAATTCTTAATTCTATACGCCTGTGTATTCATGTACAAGCACCCAAACACGCACATTTCAAAACAGATTCACACGGAAGCATACAAAGGGGCTTGAATCTAAAAAATCCCAAATTATACAAAATAGATATTTTGTATAATTTGGGAAACAGCATTTTACGGATAGCTGGCTTTTCAAGCGGATTTTCGTAAAACCTGCGAGATCATCCGTTTTAGCCCAACCCAATGTTTTGGTTTCAGCTTACTTAAATAAACGCATTCATTATGAATTGTGATTGTGTGCGTTGATTCTTTGTAACTCTCCTGCGGAAATCCGTGCGTTTCTCAATAAGATTGTTTTTAATTACCTCGGCTCCGTTTTCTCTGCTGTCGGTTTAAGTACCGCAGCATATCTATACGTCTCGTTCCGAATTATAATGATAATCCAAGAGTAAATTCAAGTATCAATTAGGCTAAACCCGAAAGCTTTGCAGCCAACGGAGCTGAACACT
>UMGH01021158.1_pt1 | contig 13955 bp, 10 predicted proteins | sample 1965231 | NCBI WGS metagenome assembly UMGH01 (sample SAMEA4836068, study PRJEB28245) | human gut metagenome | biome: gut microbiome; material: fecal sample | place: Denmark | collected 2008 | reverse complement strand
GAAAACTCTGGAAAGTGCATCTCAATTACCCTATCGACACACGTGGAGACGGTGTGTCTGCTGGGTAGAAAAGATATAAAGAATCCTTTGATTACACAGTAATAAATAATAATGAAAAAGTAATGGATTATGTACAAAGATTTAAGGAGCGGTGTATATAGTAGAAAATTATATTAAACAATGACATATTAAAGACGCCTATAACATGTGTGTAAGTCTTTATAAAGAAGTTAGAGTGTTATTTAAAATGGTTCAAAATATGAATAGTGCTTTTTATGAATTTAAAGAAATAAGTATTAAACAAGTGATTAAAAAGGAATCAGTTGTACAACGAATGAAAAATGAAAATATGCGTAGAGCAATGCATGAATAGATAATAAAAAATGTAAATATAAATTTAAATTTTAGACTTTAAAATTGCACTTTTGGCTATAAAAAGCTGAAAGTGTTTTTTAATTGGTAGTTTTATGTGATGTGGATTGGAAATTGATGCATTAGCATCAAGGCGTGTAGCGCAAATATATGAGGAAAAATAAGCCAATATGTAGTATAATATAGAAGTATGACAAATAGATGTACAGATTATTGGACAGGTAATTTTATATACCAAAAAGAAAGACAAAGGAGAACTTTTTACAATGGCAGATATTAGTAAGATTGAAGAATTTTGGGATGATAATCCTATTGATGTATCAGCAGAAGTTAATTTTATATGGTCTATTGCAAATAAATTAAGAGGGCCATATCAAAGTGATAAATACAAAGATGTAATAATTCCTATGGTAATTATTAGACGTTTTGAATGTGCATTACAGGAAACAAAAGATGCTGTTGTTGCACAATATAAAAAGATGCCAACATATCCTGCAAAGGCTATGTATAAGATTTCTGGCTATCAGTTCTATAATACAAGTGAATTTACATTAGCAGAACTTGTAAATGATGCGGATTATCTTGCATCAAATTTTAAAAGCTATATTAATGGCTTTTCTGCCAACATTCAAGACATTATAAAAAATCTTGAGTTTGATAAACAGATTGATAAGATGGATAAGCATAACAGACTTTTAGCAGTAGTAAAAGCATTTAGTGAAATAGATTTAGATCCAAAAGTCATTGATAATATGAAAATGGGATATATCTTTGAAGAACTTATTAGAAAATTTTCTGAAAATGCCGAAGCTGGTGATCATTACACAGGTAGAGATATTATAAAAGCAATGGTTTCAATTCTACTTGCAGAGGGTTGTGATGATATATTTGATGATGGAAAAATTGTAACAATATTAGATCAAGCCGCTGGAACTGGCGGTATGCTTTCAACTGCAAACAATTATATTAAACGTTTTAATCCGACAGCAGATGTAAGATTATTTTCACAAGAAGTAAATCCAGAGTCTTATGCTATGTGTCTTGCAGAAATGCTTATCCGTGGACAAAATGCGGATAATATCAGATTACAAGACACAATGAAAGCAGATTGCTTTACAGATACAAAGATGAGATTTGTTATAGAAAATCCACCATTTGGACAACCATGGGGCGGCAAGGATGCACCAGAAGGTGACGAAGAGGCAGTAAAGGCAGAAGTATTAAAGGGAACATCTGGAAGATTCCCAGCAGGAGCACCAAGTTCTGGAGATATGCAGTTATTGTTTATTCAGTCGGCAATAAATAAGATGGATGATGAATGTGGTAGAGCCGCTATTATTGAAAATGGTTCACCTTTATTTAGTGGTGGTACATCATCTGGTGAATCACAGATCAGAAGATGGTTACTTGAAAATGACTATATAGAAGCAATTATCCAGTTAAGTACAGATATGTTTTACAATACTGGAATTGCTACATATATTTGGGTACTTTCTAAAAATAAAAGAGCAGAAAGAAAAGGCAAAATACAGCTTATTGATGCATCACACCTTTGTAACAAACTTAGAAAAAATCTTGGTAATAAAAAATGTGAAATCGCACCAAAAGATAGAGTTGCTATTACAAAGTTATATGCAGACTTTAAAGAAAATGAGCACTGCCAGATTTATGATAATACAGAATTTATCTATCGTGAATATGCGGTTATGCAACCACTTCAAAGAAGCTATGCAATAACAGAAGATAGAATAAATGCAATGCTTTCAAGTGGTGCGTTATCAACTCTCTATGATGAAGTAAAAGTTGATGAACTTGAAAACATGGATGAATTGACAGGTAAGGATAAAAATAAGTTAGATAATTTTAAGAAAAATAAGCCTATATATGATGCTATTGTTGATGCTCTAAATAATGCTGTATCTGACAAGGTATATAAGAACCCAGAAACATTTACACCAGTAGTAAATAATATTCTATCTGTAATTATTTCAGATGCAAAAGATTTAAAAAAGATTGCTGATAAAATCATAAAAGGTTTATCGGTAATGGATAAAACAGCAGATATTCAAAAAGATAAAAAAGGCAATGTAATTTATGATACAGAAACAAAAGATACAGAAATAGTACCATGGGAAACAAATATTGATGATTATATGGCAAGTGAAGTATTACCACATGTACCAGATGCAAAGGCATTTTTTGAAGAAGATTTAGGCAAGAAAAATCCCGTAATAAAGACTGGTGCAGAAATACCATTCACAAGATATTTTTATAAATATCAAGCTCCAGCATCAAGCGATGAACTTGCTAAAAGATTCAATGAATTAGAGGCTTCCGTTGATTCAAGAATTAAGAAATTATTCGGAGGTAATTAATATGACAGAAATGAAGGATAGTGGTGTTGCTTGGATTAATACCATTCCGAAGAAATGGAAACTAAAAAAAATCAAGTATGCACTTAAAAATAGAAATGAAAATAACAATCCAATAAGAAGTAAAAATATTTTATCACTTACTGTAAAACAGGGGGTTATTCCTCTTGAAGAAAAAGAAGGTGGTGGAAATAAACCCAAAGAGGATTATTCAGCATATAAGTTAGCATATCCAAATGATATTGTTATGAATAGCATGAATGTATTATCTGGTTCTGTTGGATTGTCAAAATATTTTGGTTGTGTAAGTCCTGTGTATTATATGTTAAGACCAATAGATGAAAAAGATGATGTAAGATATTACAATTATATTTTTCAAACTACAGTTTTTCAAAGAAGTTTATTGGGACTTGGAAATGGTATTCTTATGAAAGAATCTGACAATGGGAAACTAAATACTATTCGTATGAGAATACCATTAGATAAACTTGGAAATTTATTAATTCCCGTTCCAGATAGTTCAATACAAAGAAAAATAGCAGATTACCTTGATAGTATTATTCCTAATATAGATATGCTTCTTGCTGATATTGAAAAACAAATAGAAACACTTGAAGAATACAAAAGATCAATTATCACAGAAGCAGTAACAAAAGGATTAGATCCAGATGTTGAAATGAAGGATAGTGGTATTGAATGGGTTGGTATGATTCCTAAACATTGGAACGTAACTAAATTTAAGTATATATGTAGTGTAAAAACAAATCTTGTAAATGTAAAAAAATATCAAGAATATCCACAAATATCTCCAGATAATATTGAAAAAGATTCTGGTATTTTATTAAATTATAGTACAGTAGCTGAAGCGGGGGTTATTAGTGATAATCATTTATTTTTTAAAGGGCAGATTTTATATTCAAAAATTCGTCCAAAGTTAAATAAAGCAACTATTGCTCCATTTAATGGATTATGCAGTGCCGATATGTATCCAATAGAAACTAATGAAAATACAATGTTTGTTTTGTATATGATATTATCACAGTATTTTTTGAATCAAGTATCGTTGGTGACTGAAGATCGTGTTAAAATGCCTAAGATTAATCAGGAAGAATTGGGAGTAATTAAAATTGTATTACCCGATAATATAAATGAACAAGAAAAAATTGTTTTATATTTACATCAAAAATGTCAAGATATTTCAAAAGCTATTGAAGAAAAAAAAGAACAGTTAGAAACACTTGAACAGTATAAGAAGTCAGTTATATATGAATATGTGACAGGGAAGAAGGAGGTTCAATAATGGCAACATTTGAAGAACAGTTAAATGGTTTATTAGATCGAACTAAAAGTATAAAATCACCAATTAATGCGGCAACTATAGGCACTAATATAAATGAATACAATCGTCCAAGTGAAATATGGGTTAATGATGTTGAAATTTTTTATAATCAATACTTACAAGATCATCCGTTGGGAAGTAGAATGAAAACAATTTTATTTCATAGATCATTAGATGCATATAGCCAGTTAATTTCGTGCTTAGAAAGTATAAAAAGTGACCAAGCATTTATAGATAAAATGAATGGAGTATCTATGGAAGTTGCGCCAAAATATAAAGCAAAAATGCTACCAGAATATGATGTGTTTATTTCTCATGCTAATGCAGACAAAGAAGCTCTTATAGAAGAATTGTACAACTCGCTTAATAAATTAGGAGTTAAGATATTCTATGATAAAGAAACATTAGAATGGGGCGATAAATTCAAGGATAAGATTCTTGAAGGAACTAAAAAATCAGAATTTGCAATTATTGTTATATCAACAAATTTCTTTGGTAGAGAATGGACAGAAAGAGAACTATCAGAATTTTTGAATAGACAGAATCAGAACGGACAAAAATTGATACTTCCAATTTTACATAATATAACGATTGAACAGTTAAAAGAAAAATACCCATCAATAGCAGATATACAGGCGATTGATTCATCAAAATATACTTGTGATCAAATTGCGTTGTTATTTGCAAGACAGTTTATTAAAAGATTGAAAGCATATTAGTGGAGGAAGTACAAATGAATGAAATATTGACTGAAAAGCAGTATCAACATTTCATTATGGACTATCTAAAAAATAACAATGGTTATGTTGTAAGAAAAGATAAAGAATATGACCGCTTACACGCAATGGATAGAGAAATGTTATTCAAATTTTTGAATGATACACAACCAGATGAAATGGAAGCATTAAGAAAAGTATATAAACATGATTTAGAAGAAACACTTGTAAATTATATCAATGAAGAAATTACAAAGGCACGTAGTAGCTTACTTGATGTTATAAAGCATGGTATAGAAATTTCAAATATAAAACTTGCTTTGATGTATACAAAACCTGCAACAGACTTTAACAAAGAACTTGTTGAAAAATATGAAAAAAATGTATTCTCTGTTATGGAGGAAGTCTGGGCATCTGATAAAGAAAGAATAGATCTTGTAATATTTTTAAATGGACTTGCTATTATGACATTTGAATTAAAATGTAATGTAGCAGGACAAAGCTATGAAGATGCTATTTATCAGTACAGAACAGAAAGAAATCCAAAGACAAGACTATTTTTATTCAAGGCTGGTGCATTAGTAAATTTTGCAATGGATTTAGAACAAGTTTATATGACAACCAAACTTGAAAAAGATGCAACATTCTTTTTACCTTTTAATATTGGTAATGGTGAAGGTGTCAATGCAGGCGCAGGAAATCCAATATTTGAAGATAAATATAGTGTTTTCTATATGTGGGAAGATGTACTTACAAAGGATTCTATTCTTGAAATCATAAGCAAATTTATGTTTATTGAAGTGAAAGAAAAAGAAGATGAGGCTACTGGTAAAAAGAAGATAAAAGAAAATATTATTTTCCCTCGATTCCATCAAAGAGATGTATTACACAAGATACTTGCAGATGTATATGAAAATGGTTCTACACAGAATTATTTAATACAACATTCTGCTGGATCTGGAAAAACAAATTCTATTGCTTGGCTTGCTTACCGATTATCTTCACTTCATGATGCAGATAACAAAATTATTTATGATAATATCATTATTGTTACCGATAGGGTTGTTGTAGACAGACAGTTACAATCGGCAATTATGGGGATGGAGCATAAATCTGGACTTATAAAAGTTATGGATGATAAATGTAATTCGTCTGATCTTGCTATTGCTCTTGATGGAAATACAAAGATTATAGCAACAACTATTCAGAAATTTCCATATATTGTAGATGATGTGGCTAATTTGAAAAATAAGAAGTTTGCAGTAATTATAGACGAAGCACATTCATCAACAGCAGGAAAAGATATGGCGGCTGTGACAATGACACTTGGATCTGGTGAAGTAAGTATAGATGAAAGTACAACTGAAGATTTAATTGTTGAAGAAATTGCAAAGCATGGAAAACAAGAAAATGTATCTGTATTTGCATTTACAGCAACACCAAAGCCAACCACAATACAGTTATTTGGTAGGGTAAATAAGAAAGGACAAAGAGAAGCATTTCATATATATTCTATGAAACAGGCAATAGAAGAAGGCTTTATTCTTGATGTGTTACAAAATTATACAACCTATAAGACCTATTACCAGATTAATAAAGAAGTTGCAGAAGATCCAAAGTGTAAGACAAATAGTGCTAAAAGACAGATTGCAAGATTTGTTGAATTGCATGAAACCAATATAGCACAAAGAATAGAAGTTATTGTTGAACATTTCAGAGAAACAGTAATGGATGAGTTTGGTGGAACTGCAAAAGCCATGGTAATAACTAATTCAAGAGAAAGTGCTGTAAAGTATCGTCAAGCATTTGAAGAGTACATAAACAAAAAAGGATATAATGATATTCATGCATTAGTGGCATTTTCTGGCAAAGTGACATTAAAAGATGATGAAAAGGAATATACAGAAGCAGGACTAAACGGATTCAGTGAAGATAAATTACCAACAGAATTTGAAAAGGATGATTATAAGGTATTACTTGTTGCGAATAAGTATCAGACAGGCTTTGATCAACCTAAATTATGTGCAATGTACATTCTTAAAAAATTAAGAGGGGTAAATGCTGTACAGACATTATCAAGACTTAATAGAATCTGTCCACCATACGACAAGAAAACGTTTATACTTGATTTTGTAAATGACTATGAAGATATACAGGCGGCATTTTCAAAATATTACACAACAACACTTTTATCCAATTCAGTTACACCATCTGCAATTTATGATTTAGAAGCAAAAATAGATGGATATACAGTAATAGATCCATTGGATATAGAAGATGCAAATGAAATTTTATATAAAGATGATATTACAGCAAAGGAAAAGAAACGATTAACATTCTTATTCCAGAAAGCAAAGAAGAACATAGATAAACTTGATTATGAAGAACAAAAAGAGCTTGTAATGACAATGAGGCGATTTGTTCGTTTCTATGAATTTTTATTACAGGCATCGTGTTTTGAAGATACTGAACTACACAAGAAATATAGATTTATAGCTTTATTACTTGCATATGTAAATATAAAGCACCCAGGCGGTGGATTTAATTTAGATGGAAAGATAACAGCTATGAATTTTGTTCAGAAGAAGAAAGCCGAACATAAATCAAAATTAAAATCTGATCCTGTTACGAAACTTCCGACAGCAGACCATTTTGTGTTATCAGAAGATAAAGAGGAGAAACTATCACAGATAATAGCAGAAATCAACAGTATAGCAGGAAAAGAATATGATAATGATGTAGCAGTAAAAGCAATGCTTCAGATAAAAGACATTATGATGAAATCTGAGAAGCTAAAAACATCTGCAAAGAACAATACAGAAAAAGATTTTGAATTTGCATATTTTGACAACATAGATGATGCATTAATAGAAGGATTGGAGCAGAATCAAGACTTTTTCAGCTTGTTACTAAGCAATGATGAAATGAAGAGAAAAGTACTTGGTATTTTCTCGGATGAAATATATAACAGCTTGAAAGAAGCAGAATAGAAAAATGCAGGTTGAAATATACCTGCTTTTTTATACTTGAAATATACTAGTTGAAAATATTTATAAAATGATATGTGTAAATTTATTAAAAGTTGTTTTATTTATTTCAAGATAAAGTATTAGATTTTTAAAAATATAGAAGGTATAATAGTGATTGAATTGGAGGGGAAAATAAAATGGATTTATCAGAATTAATAATGCATATACAGCAATTGACGCCACAATTAGCATTTACATGTTGTGTTGTAAATGGTTCAATTATGACTTTGAAAGAAATTGAAGATATGGGATATGAGGAGTTCTGTTACAGATCAAGAATAAATATCCCACTAAAATTATATAAATATTTTCCTGATAAAGAAGTGTTTGATAAAATGGGAAATAAAGTAAATTATTCAAATATTGCATTAAAGAATAATACCGTTTATATGCAAGAGCCTAGATTATTTGATGATATTTATGATTCAGATATTAACATTGATTTTTATCAGTATCAAAAATATCGTCTTATGGAATATTGTAGAAGATGTGGATTAGTAATTGATGATGGAAAATCAACAGAAGAAATAGGAACAGAATTGTTAAAAATAATAATAAAATCAATTGAAAATAATAACGATTTTTCTCATATTTTTTCTACGGAAGGGGCATCACAAATAGAAAGTCTGACAAATGAAATCTTTAAAAACAAGATTATAGTTGGATTAGAAAATAATAAAGATATTGGACAAGTTGTTTTTAAAATTATGGAACAAGAATATCAAGATTATGTTAAAGAATTGAAAAATACATTTAGAATTTCATGTTTTGCTACAACACCATTTTCTCAATTAATGTGGGGAGGAGCATATGCAAATTGTCATCATGGATTTTGTATTGAATATACAGTACTTCCAAATGACAAAAAATATAAAGATATATTTTACAGCTTATTTCCTATGGTATATTGTAAAACACGACCTAATATTACAAAGAAATTAGTTAGTTGGAAAGATAGAGATAAAACCGAAGAATATTTGTGGGATATCTATTTTAATGGGACATTAAGAAAAAGTATTGATTGGGTATTTCAAAATGAATGGAGACTATTGATGCCATTTAAAAAGAAAAACGATAACGATTATAATGTTGAATTTTTTCCAATAACAAAAGTATATTTAGGTAATCGTATGGAAAGAGAAAGAAGAAAAGAGATAATGAATTTTTGTAACGATAGTAATATTCCGTATGTTGGGGTTATGAAAAATTCAGATGTATACGAAATGCAAGAGTGTAGTTTAAAATGTGAAGAGTGTTTTAAATATAAAAGTTCACAAAATTAAGAATAGATAGATGTGGATTGGAGGTATAATGATGATGCAAGAAGATAGAATTCCTAAGGTATTTATTTCATATGCATGGGGAAGTAGTGATTTGGTACTGAGTTTAGCACAGAGATTAGTATCTCATGGTGTGGATGTTGTTTTAGATAAATGGGATTTAAAAGAAGGACAGGATAAATATGCATTTATGGAACGATGTGTGAATGATTCTGAAATCACAAAGGTTCTTATTATTTGCGATAAAGTATATGCTCAAAAAGCAAATGAACGAATGGGGGGAGTAGGGGATGAAACTGTTATTATTTCTAGTGAGATATATGGAAATATGAGGCAAGAAAAGTTTATACCAATTATTGCTGAAAAGGATGAGGAAGGACATCCATATGTCCCTACATATATCAAAACTCGGATATACATTGATTTATCAAATGTTGAAACATATGAGGTGGAATATGAGAAACTGCTTAGAAATATATATGAAAAACCACAGGTTATTAAACCACAATTAGGAAAACGACCAGAGTGGATTGATGATGTAAAGACAGATTATTTTTCAATAAAGGATTTGATACGACAAATTCGAGGTAGTAATACAGATGCAAAGCGTAGAAGTTGTATAGCCAGATTTCAAACATCTTATATTGATACTTTAAAAATATTTTACGAAAAAGATTCAAGCGCAGAACGAAAATATGAATTGTTTTTAAATACAAAAATTGTTAGGGATTTGTTTTTAGACTTTGTAGAGGTATTATCTGAAACGGAGATAACATATGCAGATATATTAACAGAGTTTTTTGAGATCATGTATAATCAATTAACTTGTATTAACACATTTGAATCTAATATTATTTCTGCTTCAAGCGAAGATGTAGATGTGTTTAAAAATCTTATTTGGGAGTTATTCATTTGTGTTATAGCATTTATGCGTCATTTAAAGGATTATTCTGCTATAAATACAATGTTAACACATACATATTTTTTAAAAACAAATATATTTGGTGATGAAATCAAACCTAATAATTATACAGCATTTAGGTATTATAGTCGTGTGATTGAACATTGCTATAAGCCCAATACTGATATGAAAAATAAATATACTCTTATGGGAGATACAATATGTAATAAAAGAGAAAAATTGCCTATATTTACAAGTGAAGATATAGCAGAAGCTGACTTGTTTTTATATCAGGTATGTAATGCATATAATCTTGCTGAATCAGGAAATGGTTTGCATAGAATAAACTGGTTTCCTACATGTTATATATACGTAAAAAATGCTCCGATAGAATGGGAAAAAATGAGGTCTAGACAATATTATAAAAAGATGATGATATTGTTTGGAGTAGAAAGTTTGGAAGAATTAAAAAAGGTTGTTATGAAATGTCAATATAATAATGAGATGAAATATCAATATAGTTGGGATGCTGCTCCGGCTATATTAAATTATATAGAAATTGATGAAATAGGAAGTTTGAATTAAAAATCTATTAACAGAATTAGATTTTAAATACTATATTTTTAAAAATAGTAAGAAGGGACAAGTTTATGAAGAAGTGGGAAAAGTATTATATTAGTATTACTGGTGTCATATTTATTATAACATGTATCATAAGTATTATTTTTTTGCGTAATGTCAGTCACCTATCAGAAGTAACAGTTGTAATTATAAAAATGATATTATGTCTAATTTTATTATTGATAGAAGTTGCTATGGTTGTCTATTTTAGTATTCTCGGAATTATTACTATGAAAAGGGGAATGCATAATATTAAGAAGTGTGATGATGAACTTTTTACAAAAATTGATCAATATAAAAAATGTTGGGGTGAAGATAACAATTATTATATAAAACAAATTGAAATAATAAATTTGCTTTATAAAAAGGATGGAAAAGTTGATGAATTAGTAAAAAATAAAGAAATAGAAAGATTGTATGCACGTGCAGATTTTCTTTTCGTTCAAAATTCTTTATATGATAATTTAACAACATGTTTCAGTTCATTGGTTATATCTGTTATTGCATCATTTGTATGTCAAATGATGCAATGTAAAAGGGTAATTCTTATGTTTGTATGGATGATAACAATATTAATTTGCTTTTTTGGAATTGTTTTGTCAAGATATGCAAAAAAGGGACATGACGGTTCATATAGATATTATATTGATGAATATGAAAGAAAATTATTGATGGATAAAATAAGGGACTTAGAAAATGAATTAATAATTACAGATCAAGACGAACAGATTTTAGAGACCAAGCAAGTTGTAATAAATAAACTTATTGAGATTAGACAAAAGAAAAAATTAAAAAAACAAAAAGAAAAATTAGAGACCGATATAAAGCAAGTAGGACAATTGAATTTATGCATGGGTGATTATACTACATATTATATTCAAAAAATTAATATAAAAGGAGTGTCTGGGTGCTTGGTTTATGATCTTGAAAAAGGGAAAGAAAATAATTACATGGGTGAATTAAATTTAATAAATGAAGATTACTCAATTTTATATCAAATATTAAATAGATATGATCTCATATCATATTATGAAAGAGAAAAGTAAAAAAGTATAAAAATATTTTAAATATATAATTACATAGAGAGGTTATCAATAATTAAACAATCAGGTTAAGCAATTAAAAGGAGGTAATCCTATTTGAAAAAGAAAAAAGATGAAGTAACAATCCGTTCCAGCGCGGCAGAATATCTAACATATGTTGCCTCTGTTGGCGAACAGCAGGACAGTGTTGAAATGCGTTATGAGGATGAGAATATATGGCTGACACAGAAGATGATGGCTACATTGTATGATGTAGATGTACGTACGATTAATGAGCACATAAAAAAGATATATTTAGATTCAGAACTTGAGGAAGATTCAACTATCCGGAATTTCCGGATAGTTCAAACGGAAGGTTCCCGTCAGGTAACACGTGATACCAAGCATTATAATCTTCAAATGATTATCGCAGTCGGATTTAAAGTGAATAATGAGCGTGCAGTGCAGTTTCGTAAATGGGCTAACAATATCGTTAAGGACTACACCATCAAAGGCTGGGCTATGGATGATGAAAGGTTAAAAAGAGGAACTTATCTGACAGAAAAGTACTTTGACGAGCAGTTAGAGCGCATTCGCGAAATAAGAGCAAGTGAAAGAAAGTTTTATCAGAAAATTACAGACCTTTATGCTACTGCAATAGATTATGATAAAAATTCAGCTGCAACAAAGAGATTTTATGCTACTGTTCAGAATAAGATGCATTTTGCGGTTCATGGACATACAGCATCAGAGCTGATTGTAGAAAGAGCAGACCATACCAAAGAACATATGGGATTAACTACTTGGGCAGATGCTCCTGAAGGAAAAATTAAGAAAAGTGATGTTACAATTGCTAAAAATTATTTGAGTCAGGATGAAATGAAACAATTAAATCGTATGGTTACTGCGTATTTAGATTTCGCTGAAAACATGACACTGAGGCATATTCCATTGACTATGGAGGATTGGGAAAAGCGTCTTAATAGTTTTATTGAAATGTTTGATTATGGGATTTTGCAGGATGCAGGTAAGGTGTCTGCTGAGATTGCAAAGCTTCATGCTGAGACTGAGTTTGAGAAATATCGAGTTGTTCAGGACAGATTGTTTATGTCTGATTTTGATAAGTATATGTTAGAGTTGGAAGAAAACGCAAAGAAATAAGAATATGATTCAGTGGGATGATTAAGTTGCTGGGACAAATTAATTAACGAGAGGGGTTTAACATGAATTTTGAATGGATTGATTTTTATACAGAATTTGCAACTAAATTATTGGAATTTAAAGATAATAGAGAAAAATTAATAAATAAAATATATAGTATTTATGACAATATAGGTATAAGTGTTCCCAAGTTGGAGAAAGATAATGAAATTACAGACATTGATCCGTTCACTGTATTCGGGCTGTTTAATAAAGGTATAACTAATAATAACCGTATATTAATTCTTAATGGAATTGCTTCAGAATTTCAAATATCCGCAAATGTACCGGATAATTTTGATGGGGTTCCGGTATTAAATAATTTAAAAGCTACATATAATTTTTGTTAAGAAAGGAAATAGCAGTGTTATTGGAAAGGGTATAGTAGAATCTGATTATAGTTATGATTCAGATTGTGACAGTGAATATAGAAATGTTAGAAAAATCAATTGGATAAATGAAGGGTTATGGTCAGTTCAGCAGAAATTGCCACAAAAAATGCTGGCAGATATTACTCCATATACTGATTTAGTGCAGGAATTAGATTCTTTATTTGAAAATATTGATGATGAAGATGAAAAGGAAATTGTATATCCTGAATATACAAGAAAAGATTTCTTAAAAGATGTTTATATGTCAGAGGAAGACTATAATAGATTAACAGGGGTTCTTTGTAATAAAAAGAATATAATTTTACAGGGAGCACCTGGTGTAGGTAAAACATATTTAGCAAAAAGACTGGCATATTCCATAATGGGAGTTAAAGATGTTGAGCGTGTAAAGATGGTTCAGTTTCACCAGAGTTATTCATATGAAGATTTTATTATGGGATTTAGACCAACACTTTCTGGGTTTGAATTAAAAAAAGGTGCGTTTTATAACTTCTGTAAAAAAGCAGAAATAGATAGTGACAATGATTATTTTTTCATTATAGATGAAATAAATAGAGGAAATCTCAGTAAAATATTTGGTGAGTTATTCATGCTGATTGAAAAAGATAAACGTGGAAGTGAGTTGCAGCTTTTATATTCAGATGAAAAATTTGCAGTACCTAAAAATGTTTATATTATTGGAATGATGAATACAGCTGACAGAAGTCTTGC
>UMGH01011864.1_pt1 | contig 13971 bp, 18 predicted proteins | sample 1965231 | NCBI WGS metagenome assembly UMGH01 (sample SAMEA4836068, study PRJEB28245) | human gut metagenome | biome: gut microbiome; material: fecal sample | place: Denmark | collected 2008 | reverse complement strand
AACTGCTTACTATATGAAAGTCCATCTTTCAATAGTCTTTCTCCAACTACTTTAGAATCTGCGGCGGCATTTTCTACCGTCAACGACTTATCAATCGGCGGATTGGATGGATTCGTGATATTAGATGTTAACCATGTTGATACTTCATTGCTTACAGTAGGTTTTAATAAATTCAGAAGTTCGCCGCTGTCTTTCATTTCTTCTATTTTCTTGTTGACTTCTGTCTGAATATCAAGCTTGGTAAAATACTGATTGACAAAATTATATAACGCCTTGTAACTTTTTACAAGTTCGTCCTGTGCGTCAAACATTTCTTTCACCGTCTTAAACAGCACAACAAATTTATTTTCTAGACTCAACGTCCCGTTGAAATCATACGGAATCCCCCGAACACTTGCGACAACCTCACAAGCCTGCGTAATCATCTGACCGAAATCTGGCAACGTAGGAAAATCTGGAATCGTTGGCTTCTCTGCCATTATTATCCCTCCTTAATAAAATTGATAGAACAGTTCTCTGCAATCATCGCAAATACGCTTGTTAAGATTAAGTATGGTATCTCGGAATCTCTGCACCTCTAAAGAGTAACTACCGTCGAATCCCTCATCCTCAATCGTATCATTATTATCTGCATGATAAGTGTCATTGCTGTTCGTTTTTGTGGTATTCTCCCCATTGCTTATAGCACTGTTATGAATTGTATTTTGTCCCCGTTCCATTGTAGACGCATAATTCGTTCCGGCAAAATTAATCTGCGGGTTGTCTGAATGGATATTTTGGGTATCGTTATTTGTATCGGCTGTCGTTGTGTTTTTCGCTGTGCTGTCTCCCGCGATCACACCTGTTCGCGTATCGTCTTTTGTACTCTGTACTTTCCGCGTACTCTTATGGGTAATCAGCGGGTTATACTCAAAAGTAATACTCCTGTACAACTGTTCATAGTACGGCATATTGACCGTAAGAATCTTTTTTAGATGATACTGAAATTCTCCGATAGTTTCTAACCCGATCTGTTCCCGAAAATACTGTAAACAGAATGTTTTTTCGAACGTAAGTTTTGCGGTTGCATATTCGGGAGCGGATGCATCGACATAAAACGGAAAGTCAAAATTGAAGATTAAAGGAACGGCGGCTTCGATCATATGATCAATGGTCTGATTTTCAAGTGGTGAAAGTACATGATCGGAAATAACTAACTGTTCAATGGTATTCGTTAGCGTTTTCGTTTCGTAGTTATAGTTAAGAAACATCATTCCACCTCACTTTCCGGCGTGTCGTTTCCGTTGTTTTCTTGTGTGTAGGTTTCGGCATTTGTAGTGTCGAAAACATCCGGTCGATTAATCGGCGTTACCATTTTAGAGTTAAAATGTACATGAATATTCAATCCATACATTTTATTGATCGCATCAAGTCCCCTCTGAATGGTAGCCAGATTTCCGTTTCTTGTCAACTCGATCTCTCCATCGTTGTAACTCGTTTCAGCGGAAACCAGCCGTTCCGGTTTTTCTACGCCGCTTGCTTCGATACCGAGATCAGCCAGACATTCTGCTACTTCTCTCTGTGCGGCGGTGTCAAGTTCGTTAAAGATTGGCTGTACTTTCAAATCAATGGTATCAATCTGAATTTGTTTTCGCAGATCGTTTTTTGCTTTGATAAAAGGAATGTTTTTTACCCATTTTTGGATAAAGTTGTCGATGGATAACTTCTGAGTGCTATCACCGCTGATAACTACAGGTGTCCTCTGCTGAATGACATTGACTCGAGTTGACGCTTTTTTCTCTGCCAGACTTTGTGCATGTAAAATAATACTGTGAATTTCCGGTACAGCAAAAGGTCTAGCAAAAATCAGCGCACTTTCTTCTTTATCCGTTTGTTCGTAATACTGACCGTTCATGGCGTACGCAATCCAATCGGTCGGAATACCATAAATATCCGGTTCGCCTACAAGATTCACGCCGAAAACACCGTACAGTCCTGTAATCGGTTCTTTCTTGAAAAGACACATACCGTTCCACAACAAATAAGAGTTCAGCATCCGCGGTGGAATCTCATCCGGTAAACCGTCATACTCATAACGTGATAATGCTAAATTTACGAACTTGTCGAAAAAGTGGCGAAAATACATCTTTTCTTCCGGTGACGTATTCGGGTTATTTTCCCAGCGTCCCCAAACTTCTTTGTTGCTCACACGATACGGGTTAGCATACATATTATCACCCCCTTAATTATTGGAAAGACCATAGTTTCCAACATCATCCGTATGCCAGAACGTAACACCTCTGTTAAACATTGCTTGTAAAAAGTTGATATCATCGGTGACACACGCTCCATGCAATCCACAATTTACCGTTTTCACAAAATTCCAACTTGACCGCCCAGTGATATTCGGTACTTTAATTTTGTGTGTTGCGTATCCATACATAGTAAAATAATCGTCAATTACTTTCGCCATTTCCGGAGTTACACACATGGTCTTTAATGCAATCGTATTACTAAAAAGCGCAGTCTGAACATAACTTCCAGTAGCACTTCCTTTTGCTGTAGGCGGAATTAAATCGTGTTGCTCCATCTGTGCTGAAATATTTTCGCCAAACATAAAATTGCTTACTGTCTGACCGATACTGCTTTCGATGGCTTTTCCGAAATTACCGCTTAATACGTTTGCAATGGTTGATACAACACTTTTTCCAGTATCAATATACTGCTGTTTTGTCTGATAATCCCATATAGGTTGAGACTGTGCCAGCCAGGCTTGATAAGCGTCATTTGTCCACGCGCAGGTAGGAAAATTACTATAAGTAAATGCATATGGCGTATTATCAGTAGGTTCATTTTTGTAATTTTTTGGATAGACGTATATAGACGGAATATTTAATTTTACGCCTTGCGCGCCAAAAACTATTTTTTGGTCTTTGAAGTATTCGAGTCGGTACGCATATTGTGTTCCATCGTGCGCATCTGCAATTAAATACGAAAATGGATATTGAAATAGTTTTTTATTTTTTGGAGTATAGCCAGCTAGCGTTGTTGGGAAAGCCATGGTAAAGTTTTGTGGACTTGCAGAAAAGCATAAAGCAGGTGCTTGAAAAATGGATACAATAGCGTCTGCATTTCCGCTTTTCGCATAGGCTTGAATTTTTTGTTTCATGGTAGCAAAATCTGTAGTGTTAAAATAAGTCAAACCAGACATTATTTTTTGATTTAATTCCGGTTCCAATGCAACGCCATTTTCATCCGCACTGGCAATAAGACAATAGTTCATAAGACCAAAACCCATGCCGGCGGAACCATTTACAATGTATTCTCCAGTTTCCAGATTTTCGGGAACTAAATTTGCTCCGACTGCATCATTTGCTTTGGCAACGTGTTCTCGTTCTACATAGCACGGTTGAAGCACCACATTGTAAAAACTGTTCTGAAAACGATCGGGTTCGAAATAAATCTTAAAACTTCCGTCACTCAACCATTCTACCCTTGTAACAAAACCGAAATACCACTCTTCCGTATAAGGTTTATTCTGAAACGCAATATAATTGCACTTTAAAAATTCATTTTCATTCCCTTTCCCCTTATAAGTCAGTTCTCCCCATCTCACGGGCGCGGACTGCTTAAAAGTATGGATTGCTTTTTCTCTTACGTGCGCCAGACAACCTGCTTTTCCGTTTTCGTAGTATCTTACGTGTTCATAATCGTTTCCCCATTCAATCCCGCTAGCCAAAATAACAGTTGTCTGCGGGGAAACTGCCGCCACATCGGATTGCGGCGGCATCGGAATGAAATTATCCATGTTTCCTCCCTCTTACTTAATCTGTCGTAAAGTAAATGGTTGCATTTTTGGAAGAATTGAATCGGCTTGTAATCACAACCCGCACACTTGCTGTTTTGTTTTCTTTCGGTTTCAGATTCTTTTCGTCTTTTGCGATTCGAAGAATGGCTGTTCCCGGGATTACAAACGTATCAGCGGAAGAGTTACCCTCTACTTTTACGTCTACTGCGTTATCCGCTACGCCATTAGACTTAACCGAAAAACTTCCTCCAAAGTCGACATCTGTTCCGACGTTCACATGTCCAACGTCACTTGCGGTAATGGAAGAAACATCAACCGTATCGGTCGTAAACACGATGATCGGATAAAACAGGGAATAAGAGAACATCTCTTTTACTGTATACGTACTGTTCCAACGCAGTCCGCGATTAACGTTATCCTGTACCATCATGCGATACTGTTCGCGGATTTTGAAGAACCGTTTGTCAACCAGTACAGCCACGATACTCTCAGCATCGTTAAAGTTATCAATTAAAACCTGCTGTGCTTTCGGAATCATCCGATCGAGATTATACGCGCTGGCATAACTGTCAACATTCATCGCGGCTTTGGTATCCGGGTCAACAAACAGAAGAATGGTATCTTCTTTTGCCGCCGATGTTGCGCCGGCGAAATTGTACAGCGGGTTCGGGAACTGAATTTTGTCAATGTAAGACTGAATCTGTTTTGCAAGTGCGTTCGCGGATGCTTGATCCGTAACGGCATCCACATGAACCGGGTAAATTTGTCCCGCATGTTTTGCAGATGCAATCAGTTCTTTCGCGGATGTGAACTCATCCCAGTTACAAGCGGAAACGACACTTTCCACTTTTGCCTGAATTAGACTTCTGAGTCCGTAAGCATCAAGAAACGCCCCGCGCATATCCTCAAACCAGATCGTCACCGGATAATCGTTATTAAAATTGATTACATGATACAGAGCCATGATGTAACTGTCATAAATGGCGGTCGCATCTTCGATGCTGATGTTCGCATCGTGCGCATAACCTTGTGCAAAGTTTACGTAAACTTCCTGTTCTCCGTTTCCATACGGCATTGCGTTACTGTTCAGCACACGCAGAGGATTTCTAAACGCTTCCGTGCTGATCGACTGACTGGCAATCAGATTCACAAGAGCCGGAACGAGTTCGTTTCTTGCCATCGGGTTGTAAGGATCTGTTAAAGTTTTTGCGATGTCGGCAATATTTTCACGGGTTGCAACCGGGACTCTGTCACGGTAGTCAACACTCATGGTCTGACGCACGGCGTTCAGCATATTAATATTGGTCATATCAAGTTTTTCTGCCATTGTTTCACTCTCCTTTTCCGCTCAAAATGAGCTGAGACATATCAAGATCATTAATACTCGTTGCGGTTTCTTCCGGCGCATGTCCGCCAAACTCAGTTACTTTTGTGATACTTCCACCGTGGGAAAGATCAGACCAGCGGCTTTTGATTTCAGCAACGGCGGCATCATACTTTTCTTTCAGTTCGTCCCGTTCCGCAACCAGTGCGTCACGTTCGGACATCAGTGCTTCAATGTCGGTATCTTCTGTTTTGATTTTTTCGCTGATGGCGGCAATCGCATCGCCATGCGTTTCGATGTTTCCAATGTCGGCAACAATTTCTGACCAATACTCTTCTAGTGTCATTTTAAAACCTCCTTCTTAAATTGGGATATAACCAGATCGGCATTTTATGCCGTTTTGGTTTCATTGGGTGTGGCGGCTCGGGTGGCTCGGGTTGCCCAGTGGACAAATACCGAAATACCATAACCGCGTTGTTCAAACGTTCGGAATCAGATAGATACCGATTCCCAACGAGCCATCCGGTAATTGCAGAATCTTTTGCGTGTTCCGAAATGAAATTAAAACATTCATGTGCTTTTTCCTGCCGGAACGCAAGTGTTCCATCGTCACTAATTCCCTCCCATCCTTTCATGTAGGCGGAAGTCAGTGCGTTCAGATCGTTGCTGTCACTGTGCAAAAACGCTTGTAGATTTTCGTAAGCACTAGCGGCTCCGACCGAATACCAGACATTTTCATAAATCAGATATTCTAACTGTGCGTTACCATCTTCCCGGCTGTACCCGTTGGAATCTAACCATTGGAACAACCGCGTCCGGCGGTCAGTAGAGGAATTATCGGTCCATTGTCCCAAACCATAACCGGGCGCTCCGACAATCGTTCCCTCCCATAATCCAGGATTTACGGTGGATTCCTGCCAAAAGTTGCCGCAGATGGCGGAAATGACATACTGGCTGATACCGCTTTCTACCTCAACCGGATACCGATAAAGATACGTCCACGCGCTATAGGGAGACACAAACGTATTAATGGATACCTGTCTTTCCAGCGGGTAACTATCGGTGTGCGCTCCCATCGTATACCCGCCACCGTCAGCGGGATTGTAAACCATTTCGGTGTGGCCGCTCCTCCATAAGATATCACCTTTTTTCCATGGCTGATTGGCTGTACCTTTTTGGAATCCAGCACCGGTCAAATATCCGTCCATGCTACGAGTCGTAAACCACGGGTTAGATGCTAAAAACCCGCCGACCGTACAACAGTAACTCATGAGAGAGGAGCAATCATAGTAGGTAATACCTCCTACGGTCTGACCCTCACGATACGTTTGGGAATATCCAACGTTTGGATTGTTACAAATCTCGATACAGGTATTATAGGCAAGCGTCAGATTAGCCACGGGTCAGTCCTTCTTTTGCTACGTAACCAGTATAGACGATGCCATTTACTACTGCTTTCACCAGATACCATTCTCCGGTATAATACCCGTAGTTTCTAACACTGGTTCCGGTTGGCAACGTCAAGATGACAGTTTTATTCATTCCTGCGCCAACACGCAGATGATAGCGATCATTGGTATGATACGCTCCTGCAATTTTCCGGTCAAAACTACGTGCGGATTCTGTCTTGACGCAACTTTCAATGACGTTATGCGGCTTTTCGTCGTCGGCTCCTGCATACCGATAGTGAACGGTATTTTCATACGGAAGATCGTAATAAGACCGTACACAGATTTCTTTTCCAGTCTGATCTCCCGTATTCCCATCAATCCCGCCGTTTTCCGACTGGCTGGCGTGGACGATGCGGTTCGCGTCAACCGACATCGTTACATGATGACCAGCCGCAAGGTGGATATCCCCGCGTCTCCACGGTTTACCGCATTTCACAAAACCAGCGTTTTCCAACTGTTCACCTAGATTTCTAGTTGTGCTGTAAATGCTGATCGGAAAACCAGCATTTGCAAGTGCCGTTCCGACAAATGACGAACAATCATAATCGGGACTGTTCCGGTGTACCTGTGAGTACCCATGCCGATCATCGGCGGCGATTTGTTCCTCCCATGCAACTGCTTTTTCGATTTTATTCATTCGTTCCACCTCCTAAGTGCTGGCACAACGAGTTAATAGCGGTTGTGTTCGCTTCTACGCTTTTCCGCAGTTCTTCCATCTCTTCCTTGTGTGCGTCTTTTTCTTTCACCAGATACCAAAAAAGTGCGCCGCAACAAACGATCGGAAAACCAAGCGACCCAACCAACTGCGTTACCATAGTTACATCCATGGTTCTACCTCCTTATCCTGCCATTTTAACCAGTCCTCAATTTCACTTAATTTATCACACATAATAAAATTATGAATGAGTCGAACTGGCGATTTACTGTTATATGCGTTGCCATTCATGAAAAAGAAATCCCACAAATAGCGGATGTGAGACTCGTAATTTTCATGTGGGACAATGATTAAAGTGTCTTTTTCGTCCGCTTTATAGCGTACCGTATAAGCAAGATAAGCATTTTCTTTTTTCATCATTCCGACAATCATATTAAAAACGATACTTGCCATCTTTGCTCCTTTCTTCCAGTCCATTTAAACAAGGAAACCTTTTGACCTGCCAAGGACCGGGCGGTTTACTCAACCGTGGCAACCCCTTTTAAAAGGTTTCCCCGTATTTTCATGATACATCTTTTTTTATCCGTATGTCAAGTACATTTGTCCGTCTCACACGAACTATTTATAAAAATCAATCCCGAGTAACTCAACCGCCATATTTTTGCTGTCTAGATCGTCAAATCGCAAATATGCTTTGCGATATGCGTCAACAAGATTTTCAAACAAATAATCATAGTGTTCCAACATAACCGTGTTTTGTGTGTGATCTCCGTCCCGAAAAACCGCGACAAAATTACAAGACGGGTTATAGTTATGCGTAATATAGATGTACCCCTCTTCGTAATACTCATACACTCCATATCTTTTTCCACTATGTTCGATGGTGAACAGATACCGCGACCGTCCGGTCGGCTTTTGTACAAACACGGCATCAGCAATCAACATCTGATCGCCTACGCTCATGCTCTGCATATAATGACCGCCGCGGAATGCTTTCAAAGCAGTATTCTCCCACATAGCTTTACTGGCACTGTCATTGTGAGTAAACTCACACACAAAACCGCTCCCATGCAGCATTTTTGTTTCTTTCTGGTATCTCTTATGGATACCAAAAAATACAAAATAGGGATTGAGCAACGAAATATTATTGGATGCCATAACCAGTTTAAACCATCGGGACTGGCTTCCATTTCCACGGCTGATCGTCAGCAACAACGATTGCAGTTTTTCAGATTCCCCTTTTACGTATTGTCCGCTTTCCATGCTGAACTCGTCAAAAAACAAAAAGTAGATATCCCGAAAATACGGAGACAATTTTTTTACACTGTCTATCTTACTTCCAAAACTAAACGCGCATCCGAATGACACACCGTCTAGAAAATACCGCACGACATTTCCGTTTTTGTCCAGATTTTTATAGGTAATCACACTACCCAATTTTGGATACATTCGCAACATATCTTCATACATTGCCGCCGCTCCCGTCATCTCCCCTTTCGTTCGGAAAATCCATCCAGTCTGCAAGCCATACTCTTTGCATAAAATACAGCTTGCCGCGGCAAAAGCACTTGTCTTTCCGGCGCTACGGTTGGAACATGTAATTGCCACGCCAGCGAAATCACCGTCCACGTCTGGCTCTGAAAACAACCGGATTGGATTGTAATACTGAATTGGCTTTCCTTTATCATCTACCCCTTCAAATTTCACATCATAATCAGCGAAAAGTTTTTCCCATTGAATATCGTTCCAAAAAATCATTGTTTCACGTGAAACATTTTGTTTCACATCCTCCTTTCTATCGTTTTCTACATCCCCAGCACCGCGTCCCGCCAGTTCCCGCCAGTCTCCGCAGTCAATCTCACGTTAATCGCACGATGATCGCACGTTTTGCTTGCAGATGGACGGCAGAGAGCGGCAGAGCGTCGCTAGATTTAAAAAGAGCTACGCTGGAAAACGTAGCTCTCTCACACGTATGGAGTTTTTTCAAATACACAAGATATAGTAACAATCAACTACAGATAACTTATCATACTCAAGTTGCCGTCCGCCAGTCGGAGCGCGTATTAACGTCATATATTTAAGCAAACGGATTAAATTTTTCCGTGTCGCCGAATTTATGGACGTTTACTGCGGAAAGGTAAGCGGTAAATCCCTTGTCGCGGCGGAACTTGCTTTCACCGATAGAGAGGAAGAGGTCGACTACTGCGCCTTTGCCCAATTCGTCAACTCTGGAAACTGTGTCGCTTTCTACGCCGTCCTCATAAAAATCTACTTTATAGTTGGTCTGCGCTTTCACGTAAAGACCAGCTTCATCGGTTTCTTTTGCCGGAATCCATTTTGCTTCTGCGGCGGCATCTTCGCCAAACTCTTCGATAATTTTTTCGAAGATGGATTTCCTCTGATCGTCAGAGATAGAAGCGGAAAGAACACTTTTGCCGTCTTCCTCCTTTGCGTATTTAACGGTTACGTTGTTTAATTTCATTTTAGCTTTGCTCATGATTTTCTCTCCTTGTGATTTAAGTTGTTTTGTTATGCAGAACCGCGGCGCTTTTCTTTGATCATTGTCTTATCTGGTCACTTCCAGACCGCGGGTTGTGCACTGATTAGTCGTCCAGTCTCTTTGCTTCGGCAAAAAACTGTTCGTCCGGCATCTCGTAGCGGGCGGATACGGTATCGGTTAATACGCAGATGGAATCCTCCGGAAAACCAGCGGCAGTAACAGCGGCGGTTTTTGCTTTCTGCGATTTCAATTCTTCTGTATTCTCAAAAGAGCCGTTCACCTGTTTTGTGTTTCTGTCAATAACAGAGTAGATAAATTTTTCGATTCGTGTTATAACCATTTTTTCTCCTTTCGTTATGTGGCTATTTGTTCTTACAAGTATTATAATAGCAGTTCCTACCAAAAAAAGTCAATAGTTAAAATAAGAAAATAAAGAAAATATCCAAAAATAAAAGCAGGATGGAAAGGTCGAGTTCTTCCTCATGTAACGCCCAAATCGTTGATAATACTAAAAACATAAAAAACACAAAATATCTCATATCGTCTCCTATTCCGGTAAAACTCCGTCTTGAGAGTTTACCAATACTTCGTAGTATTCATTCGTTACACCTAAAGTATAAGTGGTATCAATGATTCCAATGTTACTTGCTGTCAAAATTTCTTCCCCGTTGATGTTGATGTAATGGGGTTTCGAGTTGTTAAAACAACTGATTGTTCTTCCAACATTTTCCATTCGGCGGCGGAGCCGGAAGTTATTACAGCACTTTATGTTTTCCGCTCCAAGTTTTTTATTCATGCCAGCTACCGTAGACGTAAACCGCACGGGGTCTTTACCAGATTGAGCCGCTTTTTCGTCCCATTCCACACCGCAGTATTTCTTTGCGCCGAGGGTTTTAAACTGGATGTAGAGGTCATCCATATCCCAAACGCCGAGAATGTAACGTTTCTCCCCAACGTCACAAAACGCCGGAATGTCATTATCAATCGCACGTTTTGCCAGTATTTTGTTTTTGGCTTCAAACTCCGGAATATGTATCTCGGGATGCAAGAATTTGATGCTGTCAGTGTCGCAATAGACAACATCCATGCCAACTACGTCAAGCATATCTTGTAACTGCCTCCTTGCATGTGCGGTAACATAGATACCCCACTGGTAGTGCAAAAAGCTGTTTTTTCCCTCGTAGTACATTTTCAGTGCTTTTTCCGCGTCTGCTTTTTCCCGATGCCATTCACCTGTAAATGAATCCATTTCCCATTCATCCTGTAACAGATCAGTCACACACATTCCGAATGTGCTGTTTAACTTATTTTTAGACTTCATGTATTCATAGACTTTATCGGGATTTCCTTTCAACTGGCTTTTTGCGATAAAAAATGACATCATGGTGTTGCGCATACTATCCGGTAATTTTCCGCGCGCGGCTACGTAGCACTCCGACACGGTAAAGAAATCATAGTCGTATTGATTTTTTATAATCGACAAGTCAATTTCCGTCATTGCAATTTCGCAACAAACAATAGATAACACTCGACCATTATCAATCACACAATCTTTCCCGTGCTTCTGGCACTTCGACAGCGGGATGTATGGTACCGGAATGTTTTCTTTGATACGCAAGTTGTCAAATTGTACCCGCATGATAACACAACTCGTAGCACACAAGTTGTCAAACTGTTCCTGCGTTGTGATCTCAACCGCCCGGAACGCACTCATAGGATAGTACCCCATAGCGATCTGCGCCGGATAACTACTCGAGAGGTCCATACTACCCATAACGATTGCAGATTCACCCTTTTTCGCCGTGATCGTGTGTCCCGCGTGGATGCGGTTGGCGTGGGTGTTGCCGCCGCGAAACGCATCTTTACAGAGTTGATATTGCAGTAAAGTAAGCGCAATGTCGGTAAAGGTATCGGGATAATAGCTTTTATCCGCCTGCATAGCACGGCGGAATTCGCGGCGAACGTAGCCAGTTGAAGTAAGGGGGATTTCTGCTAGATTATCCTCTTTACGTAAAGCGTGGATGCATTCGCATAAACCTCGAACATCGTTGTAACAGTAACTCTGTTCAACATCCGTCAAAGGTGTTTTTGGTGTACGCAGTTTTTTATAGTCATAAGTGTCAACCAGTTTATAATGGATCACGCCCTCGCTGTTTTCGCAAAATTTCGCAAGGCTCATGTTGCTAAGAAAATACGAACACCGGAACTCGATACCGTACTTATACGCATAACATTTCATCACTTTATGCGCATCCCGCGCAAAGATTTCGTCAAATTCAATAAAATCTTTCATAAATTGAAATTCATAGGAAAGATTGTGAACATAAACGACTGCACGTTTCGTATCAGATGTTTTCAAATACAAATGCAGTTTTTCGCAGAATGAAAGAAACTCGTTCCATGTGCGACCAAAACACACGGTATCTTTGATACAAAACTGCCATTGATACAGAAAGGCAGTTCCTTTTACTACTTTTTCACCTGTTTTGTTATAGCGTTCATAATCAAGTTTTTCTAACGTAGTTGTTTCGATATCAAACGCCATTTCTGCATCATAATAAACGATAGGGTTTTTCTTTCTTCCACGTTTGCGGCATTCGCGCAAAGTCTGGAAAGACGAAAACGGAAAATCATTGACCGAATAAATTGTTTCACGTGAAACATTTTCGTTTCCGTTTACGATAACAGGGATATCTAATTCATACATATTTCCACCTAATTTAATTTTGTTCTCTTTTTCTCAAATAATTCTTCTTCCGTTATATATCCATCGAGAAACTTCTGATATTCTTCAAGAATATCTTCTAGTTCGATTCCACTATCATTTAATTTCGATATGAAATCATCAATGATCTGATCGGACGCTACCTGCTTTCGCAGATTTTTTTTGTAGATATTGGAAGTCAGAAAACGATACAAGTCTTTATAGTTATCTTCTGTTACTTCTTCATCAATTTTCTTCTTTGACTTATCAAAACGTCTCTGCAATTCTGCGATCCGGTATCCCTCCAAAGTTGTTTCGGGTGAATTCAGAAAAGCGATCATCATATCCCATTCTTGCCGAATGGATGCATCCGACCGCTTTACGCCTTTCAAAAAACGATCTTTTGATCGCCCTTGTGACGCAAAAAACTCTTTTACGCGCCCATACTCCCATTGGTCGCGCGCGTGTATTTTTTCCAGTTTGGCAAGGCGGCTGTTTGCCGCCTGCGCCACTTTAGGTAATTCGCGTTTGATCTGGTCTAAACTAAGATCAAGTTCCTGGTAGATGCTGTAGTCCTTTGAGTTCGGCATTATTCGCACCCCCTTATTATCAATCGCAATTTACCATTTACAATTTCAAAGGCGGTTACTTCTTCTGATAAGAAGTTTTCTGTTCTTTTGGTGTAGAAGTTTACGCAATCCACAGCAAATTCCCCAACTAATACATTATACTCCTCATTGAACACCGTAACAGACACATAAATTTCGACTTCCACGCAGTTCTTACCACAATACATGTTTATAAAATCTTTTACTCTCATTATGATACCTCCTTAATAATAACACGTTTCTTCGTTTCCCTCTTTTGAGTACAACGGACACAACGTACAGTTATCGTTAGCGGAACAGATAACGGAATGTTTGATTTCAATGTAATAAGTTATGTAAGCATAACGAGTGCTTGTGGAATTGTTGGATTTTACAGTAAATCCGACACCAAACCGTCCTTTATACGGTAGCGGGTTATAGGTTGCATTTTTACGGATGTATCCGTTTGTCATAGACGAGTGAGAATAAGCATACACTTTAAACTCTGCACCTACTTTTCTTGTTACATAGAACGGAAGTTCAGCAACGTTATTTTGCATTTTAACAAGTTCTTCATACGTCATTTTTTGATTAATTCTCATTTATCCTCTTTCTCCCCGTATTGCCGATAGGCCAGCAAAGAATTTAATATTGTACTTCTTCTCCAAAAAATTCTTTATATAAATCTTGATAAGTTACCCATTTTGTCAGATATTTTTGAGTCATTAAATAATCAACTCCTTTTATACTTTTAAAAGCATCATATGTCTCCCACGTTTGTTTACACTTTTCTTTCAGATTTTCTTTCATTTCTAACTCTGTCATTGTTATTCCTCCATTTTTTGTATTATGATTTTCCTTGTTTCTGATATTACAATACTATTTTTTCTAGAAAATGTCAATACTTTTTCTAGAAATTTTTCTAGAAAATATCATTACACACATAATCACGCCGCACCGTGT
>UMGH01017782.1_pt1 | contig 14002 bp, 10 predicted proteins | sample 1965231 | NCBI WGS metagenome assembly UMGH01 (sample SAMEA4836068, study PRJEB28245) | human gut metagenome | biome: gut microbiome; material: fecal sample | place: Denmark | collected 2008 | reverse complement strand
TGACAAAATTGGCAAAAGGACGATGGAAAATCTGCAGTCGGTCACCGAAAGGTGAGCGGTCGGCGTTTTCGCGCGCCTGGATACAGGCCGCTTCGTCTATATCCACTGCGTCGATTTCTGCCTGGCAACGCTGGGCCAGCATCAGACTGATCAGTCCGGTTCCGCAACCCACGTCGAGTATGCGTGTTATGTTTTCTACACAGCACCAGGCACCCAATAAAACACCGTCGGTACCCACTTTCATCGCACACTTGTCGTGCCAAACCGTAAATTGCTTGAACTGGAAATAAGGATTCGCCATCTTTTTTCTGATTACCAGCTGCAAAATTAGAGAGATTCTGCTATTTTTCGTACCTTTGGCACGTTTATTGTATAAAAAATTATACAACCGCTTAATTAGAAGTATGAAGAGTAAAAAGAAAATATTCTCCGCCTCCTCGTTTATAGCAGACGAGCCGATGGATATTGTAATACCCATTCTGACGAATTGTGATAACGATGAGGATTTTACGGAAGGGATTGACAAGCTGGAAAGCGAAGTCCCTATTTTACCGTTGCGTAATATGGTTCTGTTTCCCGGCGTGGCTTTGCCCGTTATGGTAGGCCGAACTAAATCAATGAACCTGATAAAAGACATGGGCAGTTCGAAATCGATGATAGGAGTAGTCTGCCAGCGAGATATGTCTGTCGAGGATCCGAATAAAGACGATTTGTATCCGATAGGTGTCATTGCCGACGTACTTAAGGTTATGGATGTATCGGACGGCATGACTACGGTTCTTTTACAGGGAAAGAAACGTTTTGAATTAAATGAACTGGTACAGGACGAACCATTCCTGAAGGGACGAATTACCTTATTGGACGAACATTTCCCGGCAAAATCAGATAAAGAATTCAAGGCTTTGCTATCTAATGTAAAGGATTTGATGATCAAGATCTTGATGGCAACCAACGAACTCGGACAACGGGAAATGGCCTATGCCATCAGAAATATTAATAATGCACTGTATCTGATTAATTATGCAAGTGCCAATCTTTTGAATGATGTAGCCAACAAGCAGCTATTGTTGATGATGGATAGTCTGAAGGAACGCGCTTATAAGTTGCTTACTTTATTGAACCGGGAGTTTCAGCTGATCGAACTGAAGGCTTCTATCCAGATGAAAACGCAGGAAGATATTGATAAGCAGCAGAAGGAATATTTCTTGCAGCAACAGATCAAGACGATCCAGGAAGAGTTGGGTGGCAGCGTGAATGATCGGGATGTACAGGAGCTGAAGGACAAAGCGGCTGATAAGATATGGCCGCAAGCCGTTGCCGAGATTTTCGACAAAGAACTTCATAAGTTGCAACGCCTGCATCCGCAGTCTCCGGATTATTCGGTGCAGATGCAATATGTACAGACCATTGTCGGTTTGCCATGGGAAACCTATTCGACAGACAATTTTAACTTGAATCATGCCCGTCGGATATTGGATCGGGATCATTATGGTTTGGAGAAGGTAAAGGAACGTATTATCGAACATTTGGCTGTATTGAAGCTGAAGAAAGATATGAAGTCGCCTATCATCTGCTTGTATGGTCCTCCGGGAGTCGGAAAGACTTCTTTGGGCCGCTCTATTGCAGAAGCATTGGGCCGGAAGTATGTACGTGTTTCCTTGGGAGGTTTGCACGACGAGGCAGAAATCAGAGGTCATCGCCGGACATATATTGGTGCTATGTGCGGACGAATCCTTAAGAATATACAGAAAGCAGGAACTTCCAATCCGGTATTTATATTGGATGAGATCGACAAGGTGTCGAGCGACTTTAAAGGTGATCCGGCTGCTGCTTTGCTGGAGGTACTTGATCCGGAACAAAACAGTGCATTCCATGACAACTACCTGGATATGGACTACGATTTGAGCCATGTGATGTTTATTGCTACGGCCAACAATCTGAATACAATTTCCCAACCTTTATTGGATCGTATGGAGCTGATCGAGGTAAGTGGCTATATTCAGGAAGAAAAGGTAGAGATAGCATCGAAACATCTGATCCCGAAAGAAGCCGAGATTCATGGATTGAATAAGAAGGAAGTGAAGTTGCCGAAGAAAACAATCCAGGCGATCATCGAATCCTACACACGCGAGAGCGGTGTACGTGAACTGGATAAGAAGATTGCCAAGCTGATGCGTAAGCTGGCTTATAAGAAAGCCTCGGATGAAGTGCTCCCGGCACAAATCAAACCGGAAGATTTGCACGATTACTTAGGACCGATAGAATATACGCGTGATAAATATCAGGGTAATGACTATGCCGGTGTGGTGACAGGTTTGGCATGGACGGCTGTTGGTGGTGAGATCCTGTTTGTTGAAACCAGTTTGAGCAAAGGCAAAGGCGGCAAACTGACGTTGACCGGTAACCTGGGTGATGTCATGAAGGAATCAGCGATGCTGGCATTGGAATACATTCATGCGCATGCTCCTTTGTTTGGTATAGCAGAAGACCTGTTTGACAATTGGAATGTCCATGTCCATGTACCGGAAGGAGCTATTCCCAAAGATGGTCCGAGTGCCGGTATTACCATGGTAACTTCTTTGGTTTCGGCTTTCACGCAGCGGAAGGTGAAGAGTAATCTGGCGATGACAGGTGAAATCACTTTGCGTGGTAAGGTTCTTCCGGTCGGAGGTATCCGAGAGAAGATTTTGGCGGCTAAACGGGCCGGCATCAATGAGATTATCTTGTGTAAGGAAAATCAGAAAGACATTGATGAAATCAAACCGGAATATTTGAAAGGGGTTACATTCCACTATGTAAGCGATATTCAGGAAGTCATTAAATTGGCTTTGTTGGACGAGAAGGTAGCGAATCCGTTATTTTGATCGGATATAATATAAGGTAGAAGTCATGTATAAAACCAAACTCGTGGGTTAGGTTTTGTATGTGACTTCTGCTTTGTTTTTTACGATGTTTTGATTTCGGTTATTGCGAAATTGATTGATTTTCCTTTTCTTTGCAAAGAATTAATAAACGGCAGAGAGAAACGGATGAGACTGAAGGAACGGATATATTATGTTTTGGTATTGATAGCGAGCTTTCTGGTTTTGCTGTCAGTAATCGTTCCTCATCATCACCATGCCGATGGTTCTCCTTGTTATGAATGGTTATGGTATGGAGCCGCTTCGGATGCGCATGCGCATTCCCATGGCGGAGATCATGATCATGCAACCGATTGCACACATAATCAGGCATTAAAACCAGCTATCGAGAAACATGTAGTAGGTGAAGATATACACCTTTGGCTGGTTCCTATATTTTCCTTTTTCTATTTACTTCGTCGACAAGATTCAGACTGGCTATCTGCTCTTTTTGAGCAAGGGCGAACCGTCTATCAGGAGACGTTGTATACCTCGTGGATATCACGGGCTAAAGGACTTCGTGCTCCTCCTTCCTTGATTTGATCCGATGTTATGATATAATAGACTGTTTGTACGTCTGTTGTATCGATTGTTTAGAAGACAAGACTTATTGGAAGTCCGGTCTTCAGAGGAATATAACAATTAATCAAATCAGAAAACAAATGAAGAAAATATATTGGGTATTCTTGGCAACAGCCTATTTATTGGCGGGTTGTCAGGCAAAGAGTGTGCATACAGAGCATGATCATGAACATCATCATGAAGAAGAAACCGAACATGCACACGAGGAACATAATCATGAACATGATCACGAACACGGAGAAGATGAACATGATCATGAACATGAAGAAGCCGGAGAAAGTCATGCAGCCGGCGAGATCGTATTCAAGAAGGCTAATGCCGAAGCTATCGGTTTGCAGACGGAAGAAATGACTCCGGCAGCCTTTTCAGAAGTATTGAAAACCAGTGGTCAGATTCAGGCAGCGCAAGGTTCGGAATCGGTAGTTGTAGCAACAGTTCCAGGTGTGGTAACCTTAGGAACAACCCGTTTGATGGACGGAACGGCTGTACAAAAAGGACAGATGATTTTATCTCTGGCTTCACGGACATTATCGGATGGTGATGTAGCCTTGCGTTTGAAGAATGCTTACGAAACAGCCCGGAAAGAATATGAACGAATGAAAGGACTGGTGGCCGACAAGATCGTTTCCGAAAAGGACTTCGAACAGGCTCGTTTGGCCTATGAGAACGCTAAGGTTGCCTACGAAGCCGTAAATGGAAAACATTCATCCAATGGTGTGGCTGTTACGGCAACGATGAGTGGTTTCTTGAAGAATATTCTGGTGAAAGAAGGTGATTATGTAGCCGTAGGTCAGCCTTTGGCAACGATTTCTCAGAATAATCGGTTGGTATTGTGGGCCGATGTGTCGGAAAAGTATTATGCGCATATTCCGATGATGCGTTCTGCATATTTTAAGACACCGTATGATGACCAGGTATATAAGCTGGACGAGTTGAATGGTCGTTTCCTTTCATATGGTAAATCTTCTGCCAATAATTCATTCTATATTCCTGTCTTGTTCGAGTTTGATAACAAAGGAGCAATCATACCGGGCTCGTTTGTAGAAGTCTATTTGTTGGGTAATCCGATGGATTCGGTTCTGAGTGTTCCGCATAGTGCTTTGGTAGAGGAACAGGGTTTATTCTTTGTTTACATCCGTTTGGATGAAGAATGTTATAAGAAGCAGGAAGTTTCTTTAGGAGCAGACAACGGCGAACGTGTCCAAATACTTTCCGGACTGAAAGCCGGTGATCAGGTCGTTACGAAGGGAGCTTATCAGATTAAGCTGGCATCGGCATCCAATGCTATTCCGGCTCACAGCCATAGTCATTAAACGAAATCGATACGGATATGCTGAATAAAATTATACATTATTCATTGCACAACCGGCTCGTCGTTTTAGTGTGTGCCGTGTTGTTGCTGATAGGCGGAACTTATACAGCCTATCATACGGATGTGGATGTCTTTCCGGATCTGACAGCGCCTACAGTCGTTGTTATGACGGAAGCAAATGGAATGGCACCGGAAGAAGTAGAGCGTTTGGTTACTTTTCCGGTAGAAACAGCTGTCAACGGAGCTACGCATGTACGTCGGGTTCGTTCTTCTTCAACAACGGGTTTCTCGGTTGTCTGGGTGGAATTCGACTGGGGAACGGATATTTATCTGGCCCGTCAGATTGTATCGGAGAAGTTGGCAATTGTAACGGATGATCTTCCTCAGAATGTGGGTCGCCCGACAATGGGACCGCAGTCTTCTATCTTGGGAGAAATGATGATTATCGGATTGACTTCGGATACGACTTCTTTGCTCGATGTACGGACCATGGCCGACTGGACCATTCGTCCGCGACTCCTTTCTACCGGAGGTGTTGCACAGGTAGCTGTTATCGGTGGCGACATCAAGGAATATCAGATCTTATTGGATCCGGCACGGATGAAACATTATGGCGTCGGGCTGGATCAGGTCTTATTGGTTTGCCGCCAGATGAATCAGAATGCCAACGGTGGTGTTTTGTATGAATATTCCAATGAATATATTATACGTGGAGTCTTGACGACAACGAAAGCCGAAGAACTGGCAAAAGGAGTAGTGGCTATGACACCGGATAATACTCCGATTCTCCTGGAAGATATTGCGACGGTAAAAATCGGCGGTAAACAACCGAAGTTGGGTCTGGCTTCCGAACGGACTAAACCGGCTGTCCTGGTAACCGTTACAAAACAACCGAATACCAGTACCATTGAACTGACGGAGAAACTGGATGCCGTGATGGCTGATTTACAGAAGAACCTGCCGAGTGATGTACATGTCTCAACAGATATTTTCCGTCAGAGCCGTTTCATCGATAGCTCGATCAATAATGTCAAGAACAGTCTGTTTGAGGGAAGTTTCTTTGTGATCATCGTCCTCTTCCTTTTCCTGATGAATGTGCGTACAACGGTGATCTCGCTGGTAGCTTTGCCGCTTTCACTGCTGGTTTCTATTCTGACGTTGCATTACCTCGGATTAACCATCAATACGATGAGTTTGGGTGGTATGGCAATTGCCATTGGTTCGTTGGTGGATGACGCGATTGTGGATGTGGAGAATGTATATAAGCGATTACGCCAGAATCGGTTATTACCAGTAGAACAACAGCGCCCGACGAAAGATGTTGTCTTTGATGCTTCGCGGGAAGTACGTATGCCGATCCTGAATTCAACCTTAATCATTGTGGTGAGCTTTGTTCCCTTGTTCTTCCTGACGGGAATGGAAGGACGTATGCTGGTTCCGCTGGGAATTGCTTTTATCGTGGCTTTGTTTGCTTCGACAGTGGTAGCCTTGACATTGACTCCGGTTTTATGCAGTTATTTGTTGGATCGGAAAGGAGAGAAACCAACTCAAGATGCCTGGGTTGCGAGAAAGCTGCGTGGTGTATATGAGAAGGCTTTGCTTTTCTCCATTCATCATAAACAGGCAGTTTTGGGTTCTACCATAGTTGTATTTGTTGTCGCTTTAGGATTATTCTTTACATTGGGGCGCAGCTTCTTGCCTCCATTTAATGAGGGATCATTTACGATTAATGTCAGTTCATTGCCGGGTATTTCCTTGGAAGAGTCGGATAAGATTGGGCGTCGGGCAGAAGAATTGCTGTTGCAGGTGCCGGAAATCCAGACGGTGGCCCGTAAGACCGGACGTGCTGAGTTGGATGAACACGCCTTAGGCGTGAATGTCAGTGAGATTGAAGCTCCGTTTGAATTGAAGGACCGTTCGAGAGCCGAAGTAACGAATGATGTCCGTGAGAAGTTATCGACTATCTCGGGAGCAAATATTGAGATAGGTCAGCCGATATCTCATCGTATTGATGCGATGCTTTCGGGTACGGAAGCGAATATCGCCATCAAGTTGTTCGGAACGGATCTGAACCGGATGTTCCAGATCGGAAATCAGATTAAGGATGCGGTGAAGGGAATTGAAGGATTGGTGGACCTGAAAGTGGAACAACAGATCGAACGTCCGCAGCTGACGATTACACCGAAGCGTGACATCTTGGCTAAGTTCGGTATTCCGCTGCCGGAGTTCCAGGAATATGTGAATGTCATGCTTGGTGGAGAAGTAGTCAGCCAGGTATATGATGACGGAAAAACCTTCGACTTGACGGTCAAGACTTCCGACGAGAGTAGGGCAACGATGGACGATATCCGCAATCTGATGATCGATGCCAACGGAACCAAAGTTCCCTTGAGTTATGTGGCCGAGATCCGTTCGGCAGCTGGACCGAATACAATCAACCGCGAGAATGTTTGCCGGAAGATTGTGATCAGTGCCAATGTTTCGGAGCGGGACTTGCGGGGCGTGGTAAATGATATCCAGCAGGCGGTGAATGAGAAGATTGTTCTTCCCGAAGGCTATCATATCGAGTACGGCGGACAGTTTGAGAGCGAACAGGCAGCCAGTCGTACACTGTTGCTTACTTCGTTGATGTCGTTGATCGTTATCTTCCTTTTATTATATCATGAGTTCAAAGATGCCCGCGAGAGTAGCGTGGTGATGATCAATCTGCCGTTGGCTTTGATCGGTGGCGTGTTTATCTTGTGCCTGACTTCGGGCGAGATCAGTATTCCGGCGATCATCGGGTTTATTTCCCTCTTCGGAATCGCGACGCGCAATGGCATGTTGTTAATCAGTCATTATACCCAGTTGCGAAGCGAAGGCATGGCGTTGCAGCAAGCTGTTGTGCAAGGTTCGCTGGATCGTCTGAATCCGATTCTGATGACGGCTTTGAGTTCGGCTTTGGCACTGATTCCGTTGGCAGTGAACGGTGATCTGCCCGGTAATGAAATCCAAAGTCCGATGGCGACGGTCATCCTGGGAGGATTGCTTTCTTCTACCTTCCTCAACGGGTTTATCATTCCAATCATTTATCTACTTATGAATAAAGAGGAGAAACAGACATGCTAAGAAAACAGCTATTTACAATCGCTTTATGCTTCGGCTTCTCGGTAGCCTTCTCGCAGGAAGTCTGCCGGCCGCAGACAATGGATGAACTGCTCCAGTTGATCGAGCAGAATAATAAGGACCTGAAGGCGGGGGCTTCGCAGACGGAAGCCTTCAAATGGCAGGCGCGGACCGAGAATAATTTGCCCGACCCCGAAGTAACGTATTCGCATCTGTGGGGAAACAAGGAAGGCATGGGGTTCACGGGCGAGTTCATTGCCAGTCAGTCGTTCAACTTCCCGACGCTTTATGCGCAGCGCAACAAACTGAACGAATCACGTTTCCGTTCGTTCGATGCCCAGTATGCCATTTCGCGTCAGCAGATTTTGTTACAGGCGCAGCAGGCTTGCCTCGACTTGATCTATCTGAATCAGTTGCAGACTTTGTTGGATGAACGTCTGGCAAATGCCGAGGCCTTGAGCCGTTTCTACGCTTCACAGCTGGAAAAGGGATCGACCAACATTATCGAAACGAATAAGATCGACCTGGAGTTGCTGAATGCCCGCAATGAGGCGCGGCAGAATGAGGCGGCACGCCAGGCGAAGCTGGAAGAGCTGACTGCCTTGAACGGCGGTGTTCCGGTGGCATTTGCCGATACGGTTTATCGGTCAACTTGGGAATATCCGTCCGATTTCGAAGCGTTCCGGGTAGAAGCCTTGGCTTCGCTGCCCGAAATGCAGGCGTTGCAAAGCGATCAGGCGGCAGCATCGCGTTCGGTAGCGGTCAGCAAGCAACAATGGTTGCCCAACTTGACATTAGGATATCGAATGAATCCTTCGAGTGGCGGCGATCGTTATAACGGCGTGTTGGTGGGCATCTCGATTCCCCTTTTCTCCAACCGAGGGAAAGTGAAGCAAGCCAAGGCCGAACGTTTCTATGCCGAAACCAAGGTACAGAGTTTTACGGATACCGAGACGGCGGCTTTGCGCCAAGTGTGGGCGCAGGCAGGGAAACTGAAGGCGTCGGCCGACGAATACGCTTCGGTGTTGCGGCAGCAGAATAATATCGCGTTGCTGAACAAGGCGATCCAGGCGGGGCAGATTTCGATGATCGAATACTTCGTCAACGTAACGACTTTCTATCAAAGTATGCAGAACTACCTGCAGTTGCAGAATGAATATCAGAAAGCGATGGCGCAGCTCTATCGCTTCCGTTTATAACCGGGAAAATCGGAGAAAAGCTCTGTCGCTTCGGCTGACAGGGCTTTTTTCTGAAAAAAGGGCTTTCATCCCGGCTGACAGTGCTTTTTTTGAAAAAAATCGGCTTTCATCTCGGCTGACAGTGCTTTTTTTAGAAAAAATCGACTATCGACGCGCCCGACAGTGCTTTTTTTGAAAAAAATCGGCTTTCAGCGCTCCCGACAGTGCTTTTGGAATGAAAAATGTACATTCGGGCGTCCCGAAAGTCCTTTTTTAGGGAAAAATCGGGTTTCGGGGTTTCCGAAAATGCTTTTTTCAGAAAAAATGCGCTTTCGGGGCTTTTTTTAGTATCGTAGATGCAGTATTTGTGCTTTCTTCGCATTTTACAGACAAAAGATTTCGGAAAGATGAGCGAACAGGAGTTGGCTGAAGGTTGTAAAAAAGGAGACAACCGGGCGCGCAAGGAGCTGTATGAGCTTTTTGCCCAGCCGATGCTATGCCTTTGTTTTCGCTACGTCGCCGATTTGGAACAGGCACAAGACTTGCTGCACGACGGCTTCCTGAAAGTCTTTTCGTCGATTTCTTCCTATACTTACCAGGGAGAAGGCAGCCTGCGGGCGTGGATGAGCCGGGTATTTACCAATCTGGCGTTGGGCTTTCTGCGAGCCAATAAATTATTGCCTTCGCTGGTCCCGCTGGAAACGATAGCAGATACCGCGGACGAAACAGAAGAACCGGATGCCAATCGCCTGCCAATCGACGTATTGATGCGCCTTGTGGCGGAACTTCCGCCGGGTTATCGCATGGTATTTAATCTTTATGTGTTTGAGGAATGGTCGCACAAAGAGATTGCCTCTTATTTGCATATACAGGAGAAATCATCGGCCTCGCAACTTAATCGGGCGCGAAAAATGCTGATGGAACGAGTAAGAAACTATCTAAAATCAACAGAATAATGGAAGAAAAGCAGCATGACATCATCGAAGTCTGTCGCAGGCGGAAAGAAGAATTCCGGCTTCCATTGCCTGTGGACGGATGGGAACGCCTCGAAGCCGACCTGAAAGAACTGGAGAAACCGGCGCGCCGCCGGTCTGTCTGGTGGCGTTGGCTGGCGGCAGCGGCGTTGTTGGCAGGGATTACTTTCTCCGGTTGGTGGCTGTGGCAAATGCCGGAGGTTGAACCGTTGCCGGAAGAAGTCGTGACAGAATCCGTTCCCGAAGAAGTCTGTCCGGTTATTCCCGAGGTGGAAGTCTTGCCTTTGGCGTATCTTTCCGTATCGGAAGAAGAATTTCCATTGCATTCCGTCGCTATTCCGGAAGAAAAGAAAGAATCTATTTCTGAAGAACCGGAGATTGTTTCAGCATCCGAAGAAGTGGAAGAGACAGAAGAAACTGTGCCGGAAACATCGGTTTGGACATTGCCTGAAGAAGAACAACCCCGTCGCCGCAAAGGAAGTTGGTCGTTTGGTTTGGCAGCCGGTGGAAGCGGGGCGATGAACCTTTCGTTGGCTTCGGCAGACAATGATTATGTGGCACAAGATCCTACGCAACCGGGAGGAGATGGCAGTTATGGAGACGGCGATGAGGATAAACCGGAAGAAGATTTGCAAACCCGCGGATTGTCGGCCGTATCAGGTATACGAGAGCCGTCATTCGATTATCATCATCGTCTGCCGATCTCGTTTGGATTGTCGGCACGCTATGCTTGGAAACCGGATTTGGGCATAGAAACGGGGCTGACATACACTTGGCTTTATTCGTCGTTACGTTCGGGAAGCTACCGGATGGGTGAACAATCGCTGCATTATCTGGGAATACCTCTCAAACTGAACTGGACATTTTGGCGGAAGGATAATCTGTCATTCTATATGTCGGGTGGCGTGTTACAGGAATACTGCGTGTCGGCGCGGAGGCGATTTGTCGGCGAGTCATCCCATTCTTTACCGGTCAACCGGTGGCAAACATCCATACAAGGCGGATTAGGATTCCAGGTGCAGGTTTATAAATCATTCTCCATCTATCTCGAACCCAACTTTGGATATTACTTCGATATGCTGGGAACCAACCGGGTTGAAACCTACCGGACCGAGAATCCGTTGAATATCGGGCTACAAATCGGTGTCAGGTTTGGCAAATAATCCCGAAAAGTATTACTTTTGCAGGTAATAATAAGTTAAACTAAAAACGACAATTATGAGTGAATTGAAGCAAATAGCAGCAATGCCGTGGGAAGACCGTCCGGAAGGTTGTACAGACGTGATGTGGCGTTATTCAAAGAATCCGGTGATCGGCCGTTATCATATCCCGACATCCAACAGTATCTTCAACAGTGCCGTTGTTCCGTTCAAGGATGGTTATGCCGGAGTTTTCCGTTGCGACAACAAAGCTGTACAGATGAATATCTTTGCCGGCTTCAGTAAAGACGGTATTAACTGGGAAATCAATCATGAACCGATCCAGTTTAAAGCCGGAAATACGGACATGATTGAATCAGAATATAAATACGATCCGCGTGTAGCTTGGATTGAAGACCGTTATTGGATTACCTGGTGTAATGGTTATCACGGACCGACTATCGGTATTGCTTATACCTTCGACTTCCAGGATTTCTATCAGTGCGAGAATGCTTTCTTGCCGTTTAACCGTAACGGTGTATTGTTTCCGCAGAAAATTAACGGTAAATATGCCATGTTGAGCCGTCCGAGCGATAACGGTCATACTCCGTTTGGTGATATTTACATCAGCTATAGTCCGGATATGAAGTACTGGGGTGAACATCGTTGTGTGATGAAAGTAACTCCTTTCCCGGAAAGTGCTTGGCAGTGCCTGAAGATCGGTGCCGGATCTGTTCCTTTCATGACAGAAGCTGGTTGGTTGATGTTCTATCATGGCGTTATCCAGACTTGTAACGGTTATCGTTATTCAATGGGTGCGGTTATTTTGGATAAAGAGAATCCAGAAAAGGTACTGTATCGTACTCGCGATTATATCTTGGCTCCGGCAGCTCCTTATGAATTACAGGGCGATGTGCCTAATGTTGTATTCCCGTGTGCCGCTTTGCAGGATGGCAAACGTGTAGCAGTTTATTATGGAGCCGCTGATACCGTAGTAGGTATGGCATTCGGTTATATCGATGAAATTATCGAGTTTGTAAAGACACATTCAATCGTTTAATTGAATCCTAAAAAAGCCGGCGTATTTTCATCAAAATGCGCCGGCTTTTTGTGTAAATACGCCGGCTTTTCATTCAAAACCAACGTATATTGAAAATGCTTCCCTTGAGGATCGAAAACGATTCTCGTTTATTTTGACGGGAGGCTTTATTCAATTGCTATTTCTTCCCATTTCCCGTTCACTAATTCACAAGTTGTTTTGAACCCTTTCGCTTGGAGAAGTTCGAAAGCTTCCTCGCGTCCGTCGTTGACAAGATCCGGATAATGGCTGTCTGAATTGACCATGACTGGGATATGACGTTCGCGGATGGCATCCAGAAACTTTTCGTGCGGATAAATTTCCTGTTTCTTCTTCAGGTTTTTCGTATTGATTTCGGCAATCAATCCTTTCTCGGCAATCAAATCCAGATAAGCAAACAGTTCTTTGGTGTACCAGTCGGCTTCCAGCGAGAAGCCTTTGTATCGTTGTCCGTTCATGTAGATTTTATCCAGATGACCAACGATATCAATACCGCCGGCTTCCACCATCGCGCAGGAAGAATCGTAGTAATGCTTGACTAATTTCCGGATATCTCCTTCGTAATGCAAATCGACACCACGGGCAAAATCGCTGAACGAACCGTCGATGCACATCATGTTTTCTTCGGCCAGCGGATAGGCGATGGGGAGAAAATGGATTGAACCGATCCGATAATCAAGCGGCAGACTGGTAAAATAATCAATGGATGCATTGTAACTTGCGTCCAGATAATCGACTTCCAGTCCGGTATAAATTTCCAATTGTCCGGCATACTTTTCCTTCAGTCGGTTGATCTCTTCCAGATATTCATTCATGTCATCTTTCGACATGTTCCAAAAGGTTTCAAAGGGCAGGGGAGAATGCGATGAAAATCCATACGCCCGAAATTGATGCTGGATGGCGAATTTGACAAAATCTTCCGGAAAACTTCGTCCGTCACAAAAGTTACAATGGCTATGATAATTGCTAAGTTGCATAAGTTGTTTGATCTTTATTGCTGTTTCTGCTGTAAAGTTAATGGATTTATGTGAGCCGGAAATACGATTCCCAGCTTTTCTTTGTTTGGAATCAATCGACACGCATCAGGCGGTAGTAAGCCGGCTTAATCTTCTCTTCCGCTTCCTGGTAAAGACGGTTTATGGTTTCCACATCCAATCCTTTTTGTTCCCATTCTGCCTGATGGCGGGCAAACAGATCATAGATTTCGTTCCATACTGGCATTAATGTTTGCATGTAACCGGTTCCTTGGGCATTCCAAAGCTCGGACCAGTGAATATATTTCTGTCCGTTGCCTCGATGGATGGGATAGGCTTGTGTTTTCAGCAGAGTCGCAAAATAACATAGAGGAGCCGTCTTGAATTGCGGACTGTACAAAACCAGTTCCGGTTGCTTTTCGCCCAGCTTTACCCAAAGAGGCAACGCGATGGCTGTAGGTGGATAACCCAATTCGGTCCACATTGTTGTCAGTTCCGGATTCATTCCTTTCTTTACCCCTTGGATCACGATTGATGCCGTACTTTCGAATCGGGGAATCAAATCCTGTTCGAGTTGCCATTCCGTGTTCTTCTCCTCTTTCATGTCTTTTTGGAACAAGCTATGATAAAATGAATGGGATACCTCTTGGAAGATTGAGCGAGGAGTCAGTCCTTGTGGATAGATATCGGCGAAAATCTTTTTGGCACTTTCATAACGGATATTTAAGTACATGACAAAAATTTAAAAACATCGAATTTT
>UMGH01069683.1_pt1 | contig 14058 bp, 10 predicted proteins | sample 1965231 | NCBI WGS metagenome assembly UMGH01 (sample SAMEA4836068, study PRJEB28245) | human gut metagenome | biome: gut microbiome; material: fecal sample | place: Denmark | collected 2008 | reverse complement strand
TCTGAACTGTGGCGGAGTGCCTCAGCTCGACAACGTAAAGCGATTGTCGGCAGCACAGCAGGAGGCATACAACAACATACTGTTCCAGTTCCTGAAAAAGAACGTGGTGCTGCTGCGCGGCGTAACGTCGAGCGGCAAGACGGAGATATACATCCATCTCATCAAACAGGCACTGGAGCGCCACGAGCAGGTGCTCTATCTCCTGCCGGAAATCGCCCTGACGGTACAGATAAGACAAAGGCTTCAGAAGGTGTTTGGCGACAGACTCGGTATCTACCATTCCAAATACAGTGATGCCGAGAGGGTGGAAATATGGAAGAAGCAACTCTCCGACTCACCTTACGATGTGATACTGGGAGCACGCTCCGCCGTGTTGCTGCCGTTCTCCAAACTCGGTCTCGTGATAATCGACGAGGAACATGAAACGTCTTTCAAACAGCAGGACCCTACACCGCGCTACCATGCCCGCAGCGTGGCGATAATGCTCGCCCACCAGCATGGAGCGAAAACACTGTTGGGCTCCGCCACACCGTCGGCAGAGAGCTGGCATAACGCCGAGACAGGCAAATACGGTCTTGTGGAACTCGACGAGAGATACAAGGGCATCGAGATGCCGGAGATAAAGGTAGTGGACGTGAAGGACATGCAACGCCGCAAGATGATGTACGGTCCGATATCACCGCTGCTGCTCGAGACGATGAAAAAGGCATTGGATAACGGGGAGCAGGTGATACTGTTCCAGAACAGGCGCGGCTTTGCACCGATGGTGGAATGCCGCACCTGCGGATGGGTGCCGAAATGCGAAAACTGCGATGTCTCCCTCACCTTCCACAAGAACATGAACATGCTGACATGTCACTACTGCGGTTTCACCTACAGCGTGCCGAAGAAATGTCCGAACTGCGAGGGGGAGGACCTGAGGCCCTATGGGTATGGAACGGAGAAGATTGAGGAGAAGATAATGGAACTGTTCCCCAACGTGCCCGTTGCCAGGATGGACCTCGACACTACCCGTTCCCGCAACGCATACGAGAGGATAATAAATGACTTCTCTGCCGGGCGTACGAAGATTCTCATCGGAACGCAGATGGTGAGCAAGGGACTCGATTTCGACCACGTACGTGTGGTGGGAATACTGAATGCCGACTCCATGCTCAACGTGCCCGACTTCAGGGCATACGAACACGCCTTCACCATGATGTCGCAGGTGGCGGGAAGAGCAGGAAGGAAAGGTGACCGCGGACTGGTGATACTGCAGACGAAAGACGTGGAGCAGCCCATCATAGAACAAGTGGTGACAAACAACTGGCGGGCATTCTATTCACAGCTGATGGCAGAGAGACGACTGTTCCACTACCCTCCCTTCTATCGGCTCATATATGTCTACCTGAAGCACAAAGACGATGACAGCGTGAACACGGCAGCGATAGAGATGGGCGGCAGACTGAGACAATGGCTTGGAGCAAGGGTGCTCGGTCCTGACAAGCCTGCGGTATCGAAGGTGCGCACATTCTTCATCCGCAAGATAATGCTGAAGCTCGAACCGGGTATCGACATGAAGAGGGTGCGCCAGTGCCTGTTGCTCGCCCAGCGCCAAATGGAACAGGACAAGCGATACTCCTCCCTACAGATTTACTACGACGTGGACCCGAGCTGACATCTATCCGACTTCCGACAAATAAGCACCAATCCCCGGCTCTCTCACACGAGACAACCGGGGATTATTCTATTTCTTATAAGACCAATTGTTTTGCCCATTCCGGGACGTCGTCAATATACTGTTTGAAGACAGGTCTTGTCAATTTACTCATAATCCCATTCTATGTGTCGCTTTGCGCCTAGCAATCTCAGCTTTGGCAGCATTAAATCTCTTATCAAGTTCTGCCTTGGCCTTGAGTGTTGACAGGCATGCCGATTTCTGAACTTCAAGCATTATGGCTTCCAGCATCTCATCCGTCGGTTCCTCTGCTGAATTCAATCTGTATGACCTAAGTTCTTCTTTTGACATTGCAACGAATCATTTTAAGTTCCAATTAATTAATCAATGCAAAGATTGTGCAAACGAGAGCAATGAAAATTTACTTTCAAATTGCCAAGTGCAGCCAATCTTATGCAAGGATAGTGCAAGGCAAGAGCAGAATGAAATAAATACATTTATTTCTTATGCCGAGCCGCAGCTTATCTTATGCAAAGATAAGACATTTTTCAATACAGAATAACAAATCAATCAAAATAAATTGCCTTTATTACTATTACAAACACACCTAAAGGCAAGCGTGCTATCAATAATCCCCAGTCCTCTCACACTGAGACAACTGGGGATTCATCATTTATGTGTGTTATTTCAAAGAGTAGTTTTCTTATCAGAAATCGATGTCAAGACCAACACCAAGCACATCATTGTCACGAGTGTAGTCAGCTGTATAAGTCAGCTTGTCTGACACCTGCTCCGAAGTCTTCTTGTGCTTGTAGAAGGTATGGAAATAAGCTACAGAGAGCGACATCTTGCTTGTCAGGTTCACTTTCGCACCGAAACCGACAGAGTTTGAACTTACCACAAACGACTTGTCGTCCATTGAGGCATCCGACAGACCATAGTTTGTGCTCTGCCATCCTGCACTCACGGTGAGCATCTTGTTCACATCATACTCAGCACCGGCATTATACTCCAGCGTACCGCGTTTGAGATTCTTGTGACGGTCTACACGCTCCTGTGTAACGCCGTCAGCCTTGGTCCAATTGTAGCCAGAGGTAGCCTCCTTGTCGTCAAACCAGTGGAAGCCCACATTGATGCGGAGAGCATCGATAGGACTATAGCCCACTCCGAGGGTGAGCAATGCAGGAATGTCACCGGCATCCTTATGGTTCTGCTCCGGGTCATACTCAGCAATAAGCTCATTGATGTTCTCCTTTGCCTGCTGGATTGCCGGACTGATGCCCTGGAGCACCTGTACCGGAACACCGGCAGCAGCAAGGTTCTCACCGATAGCGTTCAGCTTCTTCACAGGAGTGATGACGGTACCCTGGTTTACAAGACACAGATGGGTCTTGAACTCGTACTTTGCAGAGAAGTTCCAACGGCCGGTCTTGTAGTCAATACCGATGATTGGAGTGAAGCCATAACCAGTCTGGTCGGTGTTCAGCTCAATGTCTGAACTCTCCGGATCGTTTCTGTCCACCATAGTAGAGAGTGGCAGTTTGGCACCGTTGTTACCCACGAAAGCGATGTTCTTCACATATCCGTAGTAGTTACATGTGGCGTAGACTCCTCTCACACCTCCGAATACAGACAGGTGGTCGTTGATTCTGTAGGCAGCGCCGACAGAAAGTCCATAGTAATATTGACGACCGCGCATGAAGCTGTCGTAGGTATATCCATATCCTCCCATCGTCCCCGTTGCAGGGTTGGCGATATTAGGATTTACCGGCAATATGCCGTTAAGGTATGGAGCGAGGGAGTTGCCGAGGAAACCGATGTTTGCCACAACCTTCTCGAAAGAACCGAGTCCGTTGTCGAACTTACATTTTCCACCTCCTCCGGCAAGGGCGAAGTTGGCCTGGAACGACCATCTGTTCTTGTTGTATGCATACTGGAACGAAGGAATTACAGGGGCAAAAGCCTTACCCTCGAATTTCCTTGGCGTAGTAGGATTCTTTACGTTGTAGTTGAAGAGAGCGTAGTCGTTCTCGATAGTACGTGTCTGCCATGCAGTCTGCAGATTGATGCTGAGGTGATGGCCGTCTTTCATAAATGCCACACCGGCAGGGTTGTAATACACTCCGTCAATGCCGATAGATGCCTCACGGCTCATCATACGGTTGAAAGCAATGTTCTGGTTGGTGTTAGTGAGCAGACCGCCAGCAGTGGCGGTTACTGCGGATGCCGACAACAGGGCTGCCAAGCAAACATTTTTTAAATTAATCATCTTTACCTAAAATACTTTTTAAAACAAATTGGTTGCAAAGGTATCTTATTTGTTCATTATTTCCGTATAAAGAGTTATTTGTTTAACATTGCTTAACCACAAAACACCCGCATTTTGCGCAAAACAAAAGGTTTGTGCAAGAATTATAGCACAAACCTTCCATATTTATCCCCAAATGTGTATGTTACCCCAACTTGCCTATTCCTCGTCGTCTCTCTTCAGAGCCGGCTTCTTCAGTTCAGGATAGCTCACTCTCGTATGATAAATGGACTTGAGCCTTTCTATCAACACCTGCTTGGCCATCGCGATGTCGTGGAATGTGATCGGGCAATACTCAAAGTATCCCTCCTTCAGTTGTCCGTCCACGATCTTGTTCACGATATTGCTGATGCTGAATTCCGTATATTCCAGAAGCGAGCGTGCGGCAGCCTCAACGCTGTCTGCCATCATCAGGATAGCTTGTTCGCGGGTGAACGGATTAGGGCCGGGATAGGTGAAGAGCGAATCGTCGATAGGCTCATCCGGATGCTCGTTGCGATACGACACATAGAAATACTTCGTCATTCCCGCACCATGGTGAGTGCTGATGAAGTCCTTTATCACTCCCGGCAGATTATGCTTCTCAGCCAGTTTCAGTCCGTCTGTCACATGGTTTATCACAATATGTGCGGCATCAATCCTCGACATGTTGTCGAGAGGGTTCACGCCATTCTGATTCTCAGTGAAGAATGCCGGATTCTGCATCTTGCCGATGTCATGATATAAGGCTCCTGTACGCACCAGCTGCGCCTTTGCGCCGATCTTCTCGGCGATGGCAGAGGCAAGGTTGCTCACCATTATAGAATGCTGGAACGTTCCCGGCGCCACCTCGCTCAAGCGGCGCAGCAGGTCCTTGCTGGTATTCGACAGCTCGATGAGCGTGACATTGGATATGAATCCGAACGTCTTCTCGATGATGAGCATGAGAGGATACACGAAGAGCAGCATTATACCGTTTATCACGAAATACTTATACATGCTGTTGTCAACGGTAGTGAACGTATTGTCTGTCATCAGCTGCAGGGCGAAGTAGATGGCGCAGCTCGCCAACGTCACGAAGAGTGCCGTCTTGAAGAGCTGCCCTCGTTGCGATAGTTCCCTCAGCGAGTATATCGCCACGAGTCCCGCCACGAGCTGCACGATGATGAACTCATACTGATATTTCACTGCCGCCGCACACAACATCACCATCACGATGTGTGTAAGGAATGCCGTACGCGAGTCCATGAACACACGGATGAATATGGGCGCCATGGCAAAAGGCAGTATGTAGACGCTGAACACATTGTGTTCTATCATCAGTGACACGAGGATTGGAAAGACGGTGATCATCGCATAGAGCATGGCTATGCTGCGCGGCTTGCTGAAATAGTCGCGGCGGAACATGCCGAGATACATGGTGAAGAGGATTATGAAGAGCGAAACGAATATCACCTGTCCGGCAATGGTAGAAGGCACGGCGGTTGTGCTGGCGCTACGGCGCTGGGTCTCCTTTTCAAATGAACTGAGCACACGGAAGGTGTAGTCGTCAACGATTTCTCCCCTGTCCACGATTTTCTGTCCGGCGAGCACCATACCGCTTGCCAGCGGTATCTGCCCGAGCAGGTCGTTCTTCTCTGCCTCGCTCCTCTCCTTGTCGTATATCAGGTTCGGCTCTATGTATTCGTTGAGATTGCAACGCTGCAGCTGCGCACGGTAGGGTGCGAGCCTCTCGTCAAGGTATATCTGCTCATAGGCGGTCATTGTTGACAACACCCTGGATATGCGCACGCTGTAAGCAGTCTTGCCGTCAATGACCCTTATCATCTTGGTGGTGTCCTGGGCTATCGACGAGAATTCCGTCGCCCCCATGATTCCCGACTTGTACAGCTGGTGCAGCTTGTCTGCCACGATGTTGGTGTAGGTAGCCGGCATACCAGGCAGTCCGCCGGTGAAGTCTTCGAAGAAGCGCGTCATCTGGGCGCTCTCCATATTCTCCTTAAAGTTGAAGTAAGGTTCGAAGTTGCGCAACAAGCTGTCGCGCTCCTGCTTTATCGCCTCGTCGGTCTTGTATATCGGGAAGTCGAACTTGGCAATCAGCGAACCATACATCCACGGCTTTCCCACGTCGTAGCGGAACTGCGGTCCGCTGTTGCGCGGAATAAACAATACGATGATGACCACGGAAATCAGGACCAGCGCCATACGGCTGAGGATCTTCTTCCATTGGTTGCGTTCAGACATGTCGTACTTATTCATATTCTCATTCTTTTATAAGTCCGGCGCAACGACAAACCAGTGTAGCTGGCGCCAGCATTAATTACAGTGTATTATCTCGGTTTTAGCCTCCGAAAAGTACCTATTATATATATAAGGGCACGTTTCAACTGCGAAAATACAAAAAATAATACAACAATTGATAAAAAAGTTGTATTTTTGCACGGTTTAGCATATATCTCTTGCCCAAATGCGGCATTACGAGGTAATAAAATCAATAAATTCACATATACACATAGCAATGTCAGAAAGAAAAGTTAGGGTGCGTTTCGCACCAAGCCCCACGGGCGCCTTACACATCGGCGGCGTGCGCACAGCATTATACAACTATCTCTTCGCCAAGCAGCACGGCGGCGATCTCGTGTTCCGTATCGAGGATACCGACTCCAATCGTTTCGTACCCGGTGCTGAAGAATACATCATCGAGTCGTTCAAGTGGCTCGGCATCAAGTTCGACGAGGGAGTGAGCTTCGGCGGAAACTATGGTCCTTACCGTCAGAGCGAGCGCCGCGACATCTACAAGAAGTATGTAGACCAGCTGCTCGATGCCGGCAAGGCATACATCGCCTTCGACACTCCTGAGGAGCTCGACGCCAAACGTGCAGAGATAAAGAATTTCCAGTATGATGCCCACACCCGCATGCAGATGCGCAACTCGCTTGCCATGCCAAAGGAGGAGGTTGAAGCCCTCATCGCCGACGGCAAGCAGTATGTAGTGCGTTTCCTCATCCAGCCGGGAGAGGAGATCCATGTCAACGACATGATCCGCGGCGACGTGGTGATAAAGAGCGACATCCTCGACGACAAGGTGCTCTACAAGAGTGCCGACGAACTGCCTACCTATCATCTCGCCAACATCGTTGACGACCATCTGATGGAGATAAGCCATGTGATACGCGGCGAGGAATGGTTGCCAAGCGCCCCACTCCACGTCCTACTGTACCGTGCGTTCGGATGGGAAGACACAATGCCACGCTTCGCCCACCTGCCTCTGCTGCTGAAACCAGACGGCAAGGGAAAACTGAGCAAGCGCGATGGCGACCGCCTCGGATTCCCTGTGTTCCCGCTGGAATGGCACGACCCCAAGACCGGCGACGTGAGCAATGGTTTCCGTGAGAGCGGATATTTCCCGGAGGCAGTAATAAACTTCCTTGCCCTGCTTGGATGGAATCCTGGCACAGAGCAGGAGCTGTTCTCTCTGCAGGAACTCGTGGAGCAGTTCGACATCACAAAATGCAGCAAGGCGGGAGCACGCTTCGACTATCAGAAGGGCATCTGGTTCAACCATGAATATATCCTGCGCAAGAGCAACGAGGAGATTGCAGAACTCTTCGCCCCGATCGTTGCCGGCAACGGCGTGGACGAGTCGATGGAGCGCATCACCAAGGTGGTGTCGATGATGAAAGACCGCGTAAGCTTCGTAAAGGAACTGTGGCCTCTCTGCTCATTCTTCTTCATCGCTCCTACGGAGTACGACGAGAAGACTGTACGCAAACGCTGGAAGGCTGACTCTGCCGTGGTAATGGGCGAACTTGCCGACGTGATAGAAGGCATCGACGACTTCTCTCTCGAAAACCAGGAGAAAGTGGTTCTCGCATGGGTGGAGAGCAAGGGTTACAAGCTCGGCGACGTGATGAATGCGTTCCGTCTGGCTCTCGTCGGCATCGGCAAGGGTCCCGGCATGTTCGACATCACTGCCTTCCTCGGCAAGGAGGAGACACTGAAGAGACTCAGAAAAGCCATTGAAGTGCTGAAATAACAAACCGCATTCTATATGCCCGCTCTCCCTTCCACCGAGGGAGAGCCACAAGGGCAGAGAGAGAAACTGGAATAAAGAACTAAAAGCAACAAAGAAGCAGGCGTGTACAACATCATTATATATATATACCTTCTTGGTGTGGCGATAGCCAGCCGTTGGAACAGCAAGATACGCAAGATGTGGCGAGGGGAAAGAGAAACTTTCGACATACTGAGGCAGAAGACAGACCCGAATGCGAAATACCTGTGGTTCCATGCAGCATCGCTCGGAGAGTTTGAGCAGGGACGCCCCATAATGGAGCGTCTGCGCAAGAGCCATCCCGAATACAAGATTCTCCTCACATTCTTCTCCCCTTCGGGATACGAAGTGAGGAAGAACTACGAAGGGGCCGACATCGTCTGCTACCTGCCGCTCGACACTCCGCTCAACGTCAGACGCTTCTTCAAGATAATACACCCGGAGATGGCGTTCTTCATCAAGTATGAGTTCTGGTGGAACTACATGACATACATGAAGAAACACGACATCCCCGTATACAGCGTGAGCAGCATATTCCGCCCGCAGCAGGTGTTCTTCCGCTGGTATGGCAACAGCTATCGCCGCGTGCTGAACTGCATCACCCGGTTCTTCGTGCAGAACGAGAAGAGCCGTGAACTGCTCGCCACACTCGGCATAACGAATGTGGAGATTACCGGCGACACGCGCTTCGACCGCGTGCTGGAGATAAAGCAGAGCGCAAGCCAGAAGCAGATGCCTATCGTGGATGCCTTCGCCAAGGGCTATAAGGTGTTCGTTGCCGGAAGCAGCTGGCCGCCAGACGAGGATATCTTCATCCGCTATTTCAACGATCACAAGGACTGGCGCATCGTCATCGCCCCTCATGTGATAGGCGAAGACCATCTGCAGCAGATACTCTCGAAGCTCAACCGCACCGCCGTGCGCTACACCCAAACCACTCCCGAAGAGGCAGCCAAGGCTGACTGCCTGATAATTGACTGCTTCGGACTCCTGTCGAGCATATACTCTTGTGCCAAGGTCACCTATGTGGGTGGCGGATTCGGAGTGGGTATCCACAATGTGCTGGAGGCTGCCGTATGGAACGTGCCGGTGATATTCGGCCCCAACAACAAGCGTTTCCAGGAGGCTCAGGAACTGCTCGCCACACAGGGCGGAATGGAGATAAACAGCTACGAGGACTTTGAGAGAATCATGGACCGCTTCGACTCTGACGCCGAATATCTCAGCATTTCGTCTGATCTGGCCGGTGCCTATGTGAAGACGAAAGCCGGTGCTGCCGACAAGGTTATCAAGGGTGTGGGACTATAATGGAATAATCACGACCGGCTTCCTGTCAGCAGGACAACAAGCGATATGACAATCCCCGACATTCTTCACAGACCGTGTGGTCTGCATAGAATGCCGGGGATTGCCGTATTTATTCATTCATGTATGTCTGGGGGGCTGACTTCTTCCAATTCGAGAGTCAGCATCATCATTTGCCCTGGAGCTTGGTTCCGGAGATTTTCTTCAGACTGTTGGTCGCCACATTAAATATACCCTTGATATATTTGTCGGGAGTACGCTCCTGCAGCTCTTTCATACCGTCGATACACAATGCTCGCTCATCCACAGTCATCACCGATCCCTTCTGCTTGCAAAGGTCGAGGATGGAATTTGCGAGTCCGGTCAGCAGGTTGGTGTTGTCGATATTGTCTCTAAGATTATTGAGATAAGCGGCACGAAGGTTGCCGAACTGCTGGATGGGATCGGTGTTGCTGCCCACGAGAGGTTTGGAAGCAGACTGCTGCATTCCCTTTACATTGCCGTCGGCTCCTATTTTCATGACGTTTCCCTCACCATCGTCAATAGTCATCGAACCATCTTTCTCTATCACTATCCGCTGCCTATTCGACTTGAGGATGGTCTTGCCTTCTTTCGTCTCTATAGTATCGGTACCGTCAACGATTTTCCCGCCAAAAGCCTTTGCCAGTTTTCCCAAGTCGCCCTGACCTGACAATACCGAGAGATCGCCGAGGTCGAACGAGTCATCATCATCGTCGTCGTCGTCAATGCTGTCGAGTTTGTCTGAGAGGTCTTCAAGATTCTTCAGCACTCCGTCGAGGTTCTGTGCGGAGCGTTTCTGCTTGGCAGACATCTTCTTGGGGTTCATACTGTAAAGCTTATACACCTTGCCTTCGATGTTCTTCCCGCGTTTCTGCCATTCCAGTCCGTAGACATAGCGATAGAGAGAGTCGGCGGTATCATCAACACACATCGTGAGATAGTTACGCCCCCACTTGCAATAGGGCCAGCCCAGATGCATTAGTTTTTCCAGATGGTCGCCATAGGCAATCAGCCTGTTCGACTTCACCGCATCTGTCTCTTTCTTCACGAACACGTCGTATGCCGCCGACATATCCTGATAGAAAGCCTTCTTCAGCGGTTCCAGATTCTTCTCCTGCTTCTTGGGCAGCGAGAATTCGTATATCTTGGCGTATGCCTTGGTATTTCTTTTGTCGACGGTAGAAAACTTTATGCCGTTTTTCTCCACTGCCGTGCCAAAGGCATCAATCGCCTTGTTCACATGTTCCTGCGCCGAAGCGCCTAAGGGCAGCATCACGATGGATGCGAGTGCCACGATGTCAAATAGTCTTTTCATTGTCATATTCCTTTCCGTTTTATCCCGAATCGGTTGTTTGGGGTTATTCAATACACGTCTTCTTCGTCACACACGGCTGCTATCTGCGCAGAGTTCAATAAACTGGCAGCCTTGACGAAATTCAGCATATATTGTTGTTCACATTCCACTTTCATCAATTCTATGTCGGCAAGCTGTTTCGCCACCACATTCACGGAGTCTGTCACTGACATCGCCTCTGCATCGGCAAGCAACACCTCTGGCGGTGCGGGCTTGTAGCGGTATTTCCTCATCACCCGCCTTTTTTCCGGCATTTCGTCTACATGTCTCTCCTTGTCAGAGATGGTATCGGGCTTAGCGACGGCACTGTCGGTGGGTTGTGCCTGTGCCACCAAGCGTTTGGAAGTCTGCATGACAGGAGTTTCATCCGTTCCGCCGGGCACAAAATGATAGGCTGCCACAAATATCACAGCTACTGCTGCAGCAATGCCTGCTATCCAACGGAGTCTCCAGACCGGAGCGGTATGGCGGGCAGGCTTGCCTGATGGTTCGCCGGTCATCCCGTTGTCGAAATATGCGAACATCTCCCGATAGGGTTCCAGTTCGGCAGGCACATGCTCATCCTGGCGGAAGAAGTCTCCCAATGCCTTTTCCTCATCCAGAGTGGTGGTGCCGCTCATGAACTTGTCGATCAATATTTTCAAATCCTCCTGTTTCATCTTCTTCGTTTTATCTCGTCAAACAATTTCTTTCTCGCCCTCGCCAGCATCGTGGCACGGAGACGGCACTGACTCCCACTATGGCGGCAATCTCTTCGGTGGTTTTGTGTTCCACCTGTCTGAGATGCAGCACGGCGTGTTCCTTGGTAGGCAATTTGTCGAGCTGCGACTTCAGCCATCTGTCGTCTTCTGCCGTCTGTAGCAGCGAGTCGGGCTGACGATAACTGCTGTCTGGGGCGGCTGTCATATCGAGGGCTATCGTCTTGTTCCTTCGCAGCATGTCAATAGACAGATGTCTGGCTATTGTAGTGGCCATCGCCGCGGCAGACGGTTTGCCGTCTATCTTCTCTCTGATGGTCCATAGCTTGAGCATCGTGTCTTGAGCCACATCCTCAGCCGAGTCTGAATCGAGCCGGAATCCCCTCGCCAGCGTCACTATGCGCCGGCGCAGGTCTGCTGCCATGTCTTCAAACTCTTTCTGAACCATACTCATACATTTATATATATACATGACGCCGTTTCCTCCTGCCGTCACTCTATTAACGCACGATACACAGGATTATGAACAGACATTAATATTGTTTAACAATCAGGCAATAAACTTGTACACTAAAAACACGAACGATGTATCGAAAATGTGTATATTTGCACAAAACAAGTACCAAAAATGTGTAAAGCTTCACATTTTTAGCACATCAACGATTCAATACCTCCTAAAAAAACCGCAACGCCGTCGAGTTGACACGTTGCGGTTTTTTGATTATTTCCTAAGGATTATCGTCATTTTATCTGCACCTTGCCCGTCTTGATGCCGTTGGCAGAAACGGTCTTGATGATATACATGCCCTTGGCAAGTCCGCCGACAGCCTGGCCCGCTGTGGCGTTTGACATTTCTGCCACCTTGTTGCCGGCGAGGTCGTAGACTGAAACACGGGCTTTCTCTGTCATGTCGAGAGTAGAGATGCCAGAAGTCTCGCTTGCAAAATTCTTATAACATTTGTGACAGAAAGGACAAAAGCTGAATCAGTCATAACGGAAATAGTATAAAGGAAAATGTCATATACCCCAAAAACAGTCGGAACTGTCAGATTGTCTGGTTTTTCATTATAACATTCTGACAAACAGGCAGTTAACTGCTTAACAACTGTCAGTCGATTGTCTGGATGGTTTGCTGATAAGAGGAAGTATCTGACTGCAGGTGTTCAGACGACAGGAATTGCATGTGTTGGCAGAATCCTGAAAACAGGAATATGGATATTATAACATTAACTTATTGGGCAACCGCCTGGCGTCTTTTCTGCCCATCCGGGGCAAGCAGCGTGCCCATGTGGGGCAAGCACCTTGCCCTTGTTGGGCAAGCGGCGTGCCCATTCTACGTCAAATCGGTCATAAGGTGTAAGTATGCGCTAAATGAATTCCGGCAACGTGTCATTACTTATTTATAATAAGGATGTTCAGGCTCTGAATGACTACTACGACATGGCGAACGACACATATTTTTCCTACTTGACAGAGAATTATTACACCTGATGCTTTGGACTTTATAGAAAATACATGTATATTTGCATAACACTTTGCGGCACTCGGCAAATTGAGAGTAAACTCTCTTTTGCACTCGTTGGCAAAGTGTTTGCAGAAAACAAATAAGTATAAAGCCTATGATGGTAAACATTGCTAATCCGATATACGACTCTGTATTCAAATACCTTATGGAGGACGAGCGCATAGCAAAGACTCTTATCTCCGCTCTTTTGAAAAAAGAAGTGGTAGAGGTTGACATGCGCCGCAACGAATATACCAACGGTACAAGAGACAATATTTCAATGTTCAGAATCGATTTCGGAGCAAGGATAAAAGAAGAAGACGGCTCGACGAAACTTGTGCTCATAGAACTACAGAAGACATGGCTCGAAACGGAGACGCTACGCTTCCGCCAATATCTCAGTCACAGTATGCCAATCCGGAGAATATCCTTAAAGACTGCGAAAACGACGGCTACGGCATCCCTATGATTGCCGTATATCTGCTCGGACATAAAGTGGGCGATATAGAAGAACCTGTGCTGTACGTCAAGCATAAGGCTCTTGACTACGACGGGAACCATGTTACGAAAGGCATTCCTGACCCCTTTGTTGACAGTCTTACGCATGACAGCATTATCGTGCAGATACCTCGTCTTAGAGGACACGTGAACAACCGTCTCGACAAAGTGCTCAGCGTCTTTGACCAAAGTCTGAAGGAGAAAGGCAACCACCAGGTATTGAGCGTTGATGAAGACAAGTTCAATGGCGACCTTGAGATGATGCACATCCTGCACCGGCTTATCACAGCAGCCTCTGACTCAAAGCTGCGCCAGGACATGAACGTGGAGGACGAATTCTTCTCGGCTATAGAGAACAGGGATACTGCCCTTATGCAAAAGGACAAGACTATTGCTGAGCAAAAAGAGCAAATACACTCTATGGTAAAGGCTATGTTAGGCAATGGAATGTCTATAGAAACAATCTCCAATATAACGAAGATACCACTTGAAGAAATCTCAGAAATGACAAAATAAAATATAAGAAAATCTGAATGTTCTTAATCCCCTTTCATCAGCAAACCATCCAGACAGTTGGCTGACAATCGGACGACAACCAACTGTCTGTTTATCAGAATGTTACAACGAAAAACCAGATAATCTGACAGTTTTTTTGAAAATTCTGGTTCTTCGTCAATTTA
>UMGH01004124.1_pt1 | contig 14084 bp, 6 predicted proteins | sample 1965231 | NCBI WGS metagenome assembly UMGH01 (sample SAMEA4836068, study PRJEB28245) | human gut metagenome | biome: gut microbiome; material: fecal sample | place: Denmark | collected 2008 | reverse complement strand
TTTACCCGGGTTGACGATACCTGCACCGGAGTTATTGGTCCAGCCTCCCGAACCGCTCAATGTAATCTGCGGGTAGAAAGCGGCACGGGCGCTGTTGGTATTATAGTAGCTGGCAGCCAGTGACATCTCGGCAGCTTTCACGTCCGGACGGTTGGATAGCAACTGCAAGGGGATACCTACTGAAAATTCCGTAGGCAGCTGTTGCTCTTCCAGTACACCGCGTGCGATGCTCTGTGCCGGTTGGTGCAACATCAGGCAGAGGGCGTTTTCGGTTTCGCGTATGCTCTGGCGTATGTCGGGCAGTGATGCCATGACTTGAGCGTAGGCAGTGCGGCTCTGCTCTACGGCAGCAGAAGTGGTTCCGTAGATGCCTGCATCTTTCATGGCTTGCACGGTCTCCAGGTTCTTTTTCAGAATCTCGACGGTGCCTTCGGTGATTTGCAGTTGGCGGTCCAGCATCAGCAGGGTGTAGTACATGTTGGCTACGCCGGCGATGACTTGCGTCTGAACGGCTTGTTCGTAGAATTGCGTCTGCTTCAAGCTAACCTTTGCTTGTCGCTTCGGGTTCAGCAGTTGACCGAAGAGGTCGACTTGCCAGCTTGCGGTGACGGGCAGGGAGTAGATTTGTGTAGCCTTTCCCTTGTCCCAGCTGCTGACGGTTCCTTGAGGAGACAAGGCAAGCATCGGAGCATAGGCAAGGCGGGCAGACATCAGTGCGGCTTGTGCTTGTTTCACGTTCAAGGCGGCACTGCGCAGGTCACCGTTGTTGGTGAGTGCTTGCTCGATAAGTGTCTGCAGCTGTGGGTCTGTGAACACTTCTCTCCAAGGCAGATTACCGAAGTTGGCCGTATCTGCGGCTAATGTATCGTTCACGGACGCCGTGTCGCGATACAGTCCGGCAGTTGTCATGTCTTCGGGTCTGTCGTATGATTTGTAGATGTGGCAACTGCTCAATAAAGCAGTTGCGCACATCAGGCATATTATTTTCTTCATAATCGCTAATCGTTAATCACTATTTTGTATATTGTTCAATCTCCGGTTCTGCATCCGAGTTGTCCACATCTTCCCATTCCATCGGCTTGAATTTCTCCTGCAAGTACTGGAATGCCACGAACAGTGCGGGCACTATGAAGATTTGCAGAATCATACCGATTAACATACCGCCGATGGCAGACGTACCCAGCGTACGGTTACCGTTGGCACCCGCACCGGAAGCAAACATCAGCGGGAGCAGACCGACAATCATTGCCAACGACGTCATCAAGATAGGACGCAGACGGGCTGCGGCCCCCAATACGGCTGCCCAGGTGATACTCATACCCATTCTGCGGCGTTCGAGGGCAAACTCTACAATCAAGATGGCATTCTTGGCCAACAGACCCATCAACATGATGAGGGCAATCTGCATATAGATGTCATTGGACATCGTACCCAGAATCATTTTCAGTGCCGGGATGCTGCCCAATGCGCCTATACCGCCTACAAAGAGGAAGCTACCCAGCAGACCGAACGGCACGGACAGCAATACGGATAAAGGCAGGATGTAGCTTTCGTACTGGGCACTCAGCAACAGATAAACGAATACGAAGCACAATATGAAGATGAGTCCCGTAGTGCTGCCACTCGTTTCGGCCTCTTCACGCGCCATACCTCCCAACTCATAACCGAAACCGGCAGGCAGGTTTTCCTGCGCCACTTCGGCAATGGCTTGCAGAGCCTGACCGGAAGTGTAGCCTGATGCGGGAGCCACCATCACCTTCATGGAGGTGTAGAGGTTGAAACGGCTGATGACGTCAGGACCATATACTTTCTTGATGGAGATGAACTGCGTGATAGGTGCCATCTCGTTGCCGTTGCGCACCTTGATGCTTTGCAGTGTTTCCATATTCTTGGTAGCATCAGGTTCGGCTTGTACCATTACGCGGTACATCTTACCGAAGCTGTTGAAGTTGGAAGCATACAAACCACCGTAATATCCCTGCAAGGTAGTCAAGATGTCATTGGGGCTGATGCCTGCTTTCTTACAAGCGGCAGCGTCAATGTCCAGCTGGTATTGCGGGAAGTGAGGGTTGAAGGATGTCTTGGCAGAGTTGATTTCAGGGCGTGCTTCCAGGGCTGCGTTATAGTTGTTCACCACGTCGAAGAAGTGGTTCAAATCACCACCCGTCTTGTCCTGCATGTTCAACTCGATGTCGCTTGAAGCCGAGTAACCCGGAATCATAGGCGGCGCGAAGAACAATACCTGCGCTTCCTTGATAATCTTTTGGGCGCGCATGTACAAAGTGGCGTACACAATCGTGGAGTTCTGCATCGTGGAACGTTCTTCCCAGTTCTTCAGCTTGATGATGAGTGAACCGTAGGAGGGGCCTTGACCGCCCAAGAAGCTATAACCTGAGATAACGGTACGTGACTGTACGGCAGGGTCTGCAGCAACCAAGCTGTCCACACGGTTCAAAATCTCTTGTGCGCGTTCTTGTGAAGTGCCCGGAGGCAGTGTCACAGCGCCCATGATGGTACCGGTGTCTTCGTTGGGCACCATACCGGTCGGGGTTATCTGCATGAATACGCCCAACAGTACAATAGAGCCGATAACCAGTCCTGCCGATATCCAGCGTTTCTGGATGAAGAACAGCACTTGTTTCTTATACTTGCCCAGGATACCGTTGTATGAGTCATTGAAGGATTGTTTGAACTTGTCGGTAGTCATACCTGCCAACGCCAGCACACTGATGATAATCATCAAGCTACACAGAATGGGGTGTTCGCTGAAGCTGAACAGACCGAAAATCATGCCCAGGATAGCTACCGTCACGAAGAGCAGTGTAATGCCGGGACGCATCAACCGGCCTATAGAGTCGGCATAACGTGCAATCATAATCTTGCGCGCTTCCTTGGCGGCAACGCCTACACGCTCTTTCAGACTTTCGTGTCCTCCATTATGAGGTTTCAGGAAGATGGCACACAGCGCAGGACTCAGGGTCAGGGCGTTCAGAGCCGAGAAACCGATGGCAATCGCCATGGTCAAACCGAACTGACGGTAGAAAGTACCTGCCGTACCTCCCATGAAGCTCACGGGAACGAATACGGACATCATCACCAACGTAATGGAGACGATGGCACCACCCAGTTCACTCATGGCGTCGATGGAAGCTGTACGGGCCGATTTGTAGCCCTGGTCCAGCTTGGCATGGACGCCCTCGACGACGACGATGGCATCATCGACCACAATCGCAATGGCAAGCACCATGGCCGAAAGGGTCAGCAAGTTGATACTGAAGCCAATCAGTTTCAATACGAAGAAGGTGGCAATCAACGCCACGGGAATGGCGATGGCGGGAATCAACGTGGAGCGCATATCCTGCAGGAAGATATACACTACGATGAACACCAGGATAAAGGCCTCGATCAATGTCTTGATTACCTCATGTATGGAAGCGAAGAGGAAGTCGTTGGCACTCTGTGCAATGTTTATCTTCAAGCCGGCGGGCAGTTTGCTGGAATAGTCGTCCAGTAGGGCCTCGATATCCGAGATGGTCTGCGTGGCATTACTGCCTGCCATCTGGAAAATGATACAACTCACGGCTTTATGTCCGTTTACCATATTGTTGAATCCGTATGACAGACGGCCCAGTTCCACATTTGCTACATCCTTCAGACGGAGTATTTCACCGTTCTCCAAGGCCTTGATGACAATGTTCTCGAACTCCGTAGTCTGTTGCAGACGTCCTTTGTAGCGCAGGGTATACTGGTAGGTTTGGTTACCGCGCTCACCCAACTGGCCGGGAGCCGCTTCGATGTTCTGTTCGCTCAAGGCGGCAACCACATCGTTGGGGATAAGTTTGTATTGGGCCATTACATCAGGTTTCAGCCAGATACGCATGGAGTAGTCTTGTCCCAATACCATGGCATCGCCCACACCGTTGACACGTTTCACCTCAGGGATAAGGTTGATGTTGGCGTAGTTTTCCAGGAACTCGATGTTGTACTGGTCTTTTTCATCATAGATGGAGAATACCATCAACATGGAAGTCTGGCGTTTACGGGTGGTTACACCGATTTTGGTAACTTCGGCAGGCAGCAAGCCTTGCGCCATGGAAACGCGGTTCTGTACGTTCACCGCTGCCATATCGGGGTCGGTACCTTGCTTGAAGTAGATGGAAATGTCGCCCGAACCGCTGTTGGTGGCGCTCGAACTCATATACATCATATTTTCCACACCGTTAATCTGGTCCTCCAGCGGAGCGATAACGGAGTTAAGCACCGTTTGGGCATTGGCACCTTGGTAAGTCGCACTTACCGATACGGTGGGAGGTGCAATGTCCGGGTATTGGGTGATAGGCAAGGTAGCCAGACCAATAACTCCTAAGATTACTATCAGGATGGAAATTACCGTTGATAGTACCGGACGGTTAATAAATCTATCTAATTTCATTTCATGAACAATTAAGGAATTAAAAATTGAAGAATTTTTTTATTTTTCATTCTTTCATTGAAACGCAGTCTGAATATTGCCTTCTTTCTGGTCTTTTAGGGCCTTCTGGTATTCGGCTTCCTTTTCAGCAGGCGTGATGGGCGTGATGGACTGTCCGTCCTTCAGGTTCTGTACCCCTTCGATAACGATTTTTTCGCCTGCTTTCAAACCTTCCGTCACGTAATAATACTTGCCGTCGTCTAAGCTGAACACTTTAACTTCGGTATTTTTCAGCGTGTTGTCCGGTTGCAGTACGAATACGAACTGCTTGTCCTGGATTTCGGTAGTGGCAGACTGTGGAATCATGATGACATCATGCAGCGGGTTGGGGAATACCACATTGCCGGTGCTTCCACTACGCAGCACGTTGTGCTTGTTGGGGAAGAGGGCACGCATGGTTACCGAACCGGTAGTCTGGTCAATGACTCCGCTGATTGTCTCCACGCGGCCACTGTCGGCATACATGGTTCCGTCGATGAGCTGCAACTGTACATTCGGCATCTTTTCCAGAATTTCCTTGGTGCTACCGCCTTCACGAATCTGTGACAAGAGTTGGCGTTCGGTCATGGAGAAGTAGGCGTACATTTCGGAGATGTCGGCAACGGTAGTCAGCGGGCTGGCTACGGAAGGACTAACCAAGCTACCTACGCGGTAGGGAATGCTACCTACTACACCGTCACTGGGGCTGGTTACACTGGTGTATGACAAATTGTTCTTGGCATTGACCAATTGGGCATTGGCTTGTGCTAGTTGTGCCTTTGTCTGTGCCAGCTGGTTTTCGGCCATTTGCAAATCGTAGTCACTGATGATGTTTTTCTTGTTCAGTTCACGTTTGTTGTTTACAGTCAGTTCTTGTGTGTTTACGGCAGCTTTGGCTGTTTCAACAGCAGCTTTGGCCGAATTTACGGCTGCCTGATACTGTACGGGGTCGATGCTGAACAACACTTGTCCTTTGCGCACTGTTGCGCCTTCATCCACGTGCAATTTTGTGATGAACCCACTCACCATCGGGCGGATTTCTACATCTTGTTTCCCCTTGATAGTAGCAGGGTAGCTGTTTGTCAAGTTGGCAGTGGTGGTCTTTGCCTCAATCACTGCAAATTCGGGAGCTTTACCCGTTCCTTTGTCGCCTTGTCCGCAACTGCTGAGCAGTGCCAGGCAACATGCCAATAATACTAATCTACTCTTCATACTCTTTTTTGTTCTCTGTATAATTTTATATTCTTCTTTTTTTCGATTCTTGAAAGGCGTTTTTGTGTGTAATTCATGATTTAGAAATAAGGCAGGAAAAAGAAAACTGAATACTCCTATTCAGTTTTCGTCTGCAAAAATATTCTTTTCTTAGTATATAAGGTGTGAAACACTTCCTTTTTTAACTATGTTTCATACATAGATGAGAACGAAAGGACATTTTTTGATTAAAATACTGTAAAGCATACCGCTAATTGGCAGATAACCTTTATTTTTGCAGCATGTTAGAACGTAAACGCCATACTAAAATGAAGCCGCTTTTCCGCAGGTTGTTGGGGGGTGTTGCCATAGCTGCCGCACTGTATTCTTGTGCCAGTGTAGGCCGCATTGAAGGAGGACCTTATGATGAGACTCCTCCGCGTTTTATTTCCGGTACTCCCACGCCCGGCGCACTCCATCACAATAAAAATAAACTTTCCATTGAGTTCGACGAATTTATCAAGCTTGACAAGCCGAATGAGAAGATTGTAATATCCCCTCCGCAGGTGCAGCAGCCCGAAATTAAGTCTAATGGGAAGAAGGTGGTCATCACCCTGCAGGATACATTGAAACCCAATACCACTTATACATTCGATTTTGGTGATGCCATCCAGGATAATAATGAGGGGAATCCCTTGGAGAATTTCTTCTATTCTTTCTCTACGGGCGACCGTCTCGCCTCTATGGCTGTGGCCGGTACAGTACTGAATGCGGCCAATCTTGAACCGGTGAAAGGAATGCTGGTCGGTCTGCATGCCAATCTGGCCGACTCCGCTTTTACCAAACTTCCTTTTGAGCGGGTGGGGCGTACGGACAGTCGCGGACGCTTCTCTATCCGTGGAGTGGCTCCCGGCAAGTATCGCATTTATGCCTTGCAGGATGCCGACCAGAATTTTGCCTATTCCCAGCCGACGGAAGTGATAGCTTTTAATGACTCTATCATCATTCCTTCCATGGAAGAGCGCATGCGCCAGGATACGACCTGGATAGACTCGCTGACAGTAGATACGATTGTAGAACGTCAATATACCCACTACCTTCCGGATGATGTTCTGCTGCGTGCTTTCAAGGAGCTTTCCTTCTCGCAACGTTTTTTGAAGGCCGAACGGTTGACTCCGGAGAAGTTTTCGCTCTATTTCACTGCTCCGGCAGACACGTTGCCTTTATTGAAAGGATTGAACTTTAATGAGGAAGATGCGTTTGTTATAGAACAGCCTACCGGCCGGAACGATACGATTCATTATTGGATAAAGGATTCTCTGCTCTATAAGCAGGATTCCCTGAAAATGAGTATCACCTATTTGTATACGGATAGCCTGAAACGATTGGTACCCCGTACCGATACTTTGAATGTGCTGGCGAAGTTGACATACGACAAGCAGCAGAAGCAGGAAGCGAAGGAAAAGGAACAGAAAGAGCGTGAGAAGAAAAAGAAGAAGTTGAAGGAAGGTGAGGTGGAAGAGCCCGAGCCGACGGAATTCCTGGCTGTAGATGTGTATGCCCCTTCTGCAATCGATGTATATGATTATCTTACTCTGTCGTTTACGGAGCCGGTGGCAAGCATAGATACCACCGCTTTCCATCTGAAACTGAAAGTGGACTCGTTGTGGCAGGATATCCCGTTCGACTTTATGCGCGACTCTTTGGACTTGAAGCGTTATAATCTGTTTGCCGAATGGGCACCCGGCGAAAGCTATACATTTGAAGTGGATTCTGCTGCCATACGCGGGTTGTACGGGTTGTTCTCCGACAAGATAAAGAAGGACTTCAAGGCCAAGAAGCTGGAAGAGTACGGGCAGATATTCTTTAATGTGCATGGAGCGGACTCTCTGGCTTTTGTGGAACTACTGGACGGTCAGGACAAAGTGCTGCGCACGGTGCCGGTGGTGGATGGGAAAGCCGATTTCTATTTCCTCAATCCGGGCAAATATGGAGCGCGGCTGATAAATGATACGAATGGGAATGGCGTCTGGGATACGGGAAACTATGCCGAGAAGCGCCAGCCTGAAATGGTTTACTATTATCCGATGGTTCTGGAGCTTAAAGCGAACTTTGATTTGACCCAGGAATGGGATATTAAGGCCAAGTCCCTGGATAGGCAGAAGCCGGACGAACTAAAAAAACAAAAACCAGATGAAGACAAGAAAAAGCAAAACAGGAACAAAAATAACCGCAGTGGCAATAGCAGCCGCAACAGTGGTAGAGGCCATAGCTATTAGGCGGAAGCAATTGTTCATTCTATTAATGGTGGGAGCGGTCTGTTTGGGAACCTCCCAGTCTGTTCAGGCCCAATGTACTGCAAAGAATGAAGCTTTCCAGTCGGGCGAGCATGTCATGTACGATTTATATTTCAATTGGAAGTTCATTTGGAAGAAGGTGGGTCTGGCAAGCCTCACTACCAATGCCACGACTTACCATTCCGAGCCTGCATTTCGCTTTAACTTGCTTTGTGTAGGCAGTAAAAAGACCGATTTTTTCTTCAAGATGCGTGATACGTTGACTTGTTATGTCAGCGATAGGTTGGAGCCGCTCTACTTCCGTAAAGCGGCAGAGGAGGGAAGCCGCCATACGGTGGACGAGGCTTGGTTCTCCTACTCGGACGGACTGGCGAATGTAAAGCAGAGACGCACCTGGCACAATCCCGTGCGTGAGGCTCAGGAGATGGAATACAGTGATAGTCGCTGTATCTTCGATATGTTGAGCATTTTGGCGCAGGCGCGCTCTTATGACCCTAAAGACTACAAGGTAGGGCAGAAGATACTCTTTCCCATGGCCACAGGACGCAGGGTGGAAGAGCAGACGTTGATTTACCGCGGCAAGGAGGAGGTCAAGGCGAATAACGACACCGTTTACCGCTGCTTGGTATTCTCTTTCGTAGAGTACAAGAAAGGTAAGGAGAAGGAGGTCATCACCTTCTTCGTATCCGATGATAAGAACCACCTTCCCATTCGCTTGGACATGTATTTGAATTTCGGTTCGGCCAAGGCATTCTTCAAGAGTGTCCGGGGCAACCGCTATCCGATGACGTCTGTGGTAAGGAAAAAGTGATGTTATCCCCTTTTCTAAATACACTGGATTCGAAAGTGGCAATCAGTTTTCCCTCCTGGTTGGTGACGTCGATCTGGTAATATCCGGTGGTGCGGCCGATGTAGCGTTCGCGTGCTTCGGCATACAGTACATCGCCCGGTCCGCTGCTGCGCAGGAAGGTGATATTGGACGAAAGAGAGAAGGCCAATGTTCCGTGGGAGTTGGCTGCTGCTGCCAGTGCCAGGTCGGCAAGGGTGAAGATGGCCCCTCCTTGCGTACGGCCTCCTGCATTGAGATGCTCTGCCGTGATAACCAGGCGTGCCTTGCTGTATCCTTCCTTTATTTCTATCAGTTTTACACCTGCATTCGTGGCGAAGCGGTCGTTCTTAAAAAACTCTTGTGCGGTCATGGGGAGTAATGATTAATGTTTAGTGATTAATGATTAATGGGTGGAAAATATGTGCTTCCGGACGCAAAAGTAACGATTTTAGCCATTAATTGAATTATTTAGGCGGGTCAAATCTGTACACTTGCTCTACTTTTGCAGCAGGAAAAATCATAAACTCTTAATAAATAAATCCCTTATTATGAAAACAGTCCTCACTACATTGGGAATCTCCCTCCTTGTATTGGCAGGTTGCGCAGGGCAAAAGCAGGCTGAAAGCAACTTTATCCAAGAAAACATTGATAATGCTGTGGCTCAGGAGACAATTCAGACAGACATTATCGAAAAATCCGGTAAAATCCTTAATCCCCGTACCATTGATAAGGATGGGAACATTGTCTATGTACCTATCGACGATTGGTGTTCCGGCTTCTTCCCCGGTAATATCTGGCATATGTACGAGTTGACCGGTGACCAGAAGTGGCTGCCGCTGGCAGAGAAGTATACCGAGGATTTGGATTCGGTACAATACCTTACCTGGCACCATGATGTGGGCTTTATGATTGGCAGCAGCTACCTGAACGGATACCGTTTTGCGGGTAAGGAGGAGTACAAGCCGGTCATCATACAGACAGCCAAATCATTGTCTACCCGTTTCCGCCCTGCAGCAGGCGTACTTCAGTCATGGGATGCAGACAAGGGGTGGCAGGCTGAACGTGGCTGGAAATGTCCCGTTATCATTGATAATATGATGAACCTCGAACTGCTGTTCGAAGCTTCCAAGCTGTCCGGCGACTCCACTTTCTATAACATAGCCCGGAAGCACGCCGATACGACTATGGCTAACCATTTCCGTGAGGACAACAGCTGCTATCATGTGGTGGATTATGACCCCGAAACCGGTGAAGTCCGTAAGAGACAGACTGCACAAGGCTATGCCGACGAGTCTGCTTGGGCACGTGGACAAGCGTGGGCCTTGTACGGCTATACCATGTGCTATCGCTATACACACGATGCCAAATACCTGGAACAGGCTGAAAAGGTCTACAACTTTATCTTCAACAACAAGAATCTTCCGGAAGACTTGGTTCCCTACTGGGATTTCGATGCTCCCAATATCCCGAATGAACCTCGCGATGCTTCGGCAGCTGCCTGCACGGCGTCCGCCCTTTACGAGCTGAGTACTTATCTGCCGGATAAGGGATACAAGGAAACCGCCGACCGGATTATGGAAAGCCTCGCTTCTCCTTCCTACCGTGCCAAGGTGGGTACCAACGGCAACTTCATCCTGATGCACTCTGTGGGCAGTATTCCTCACGGTGCGGAGATTGATGTACCGCTGAATTATGCCGACTATTACTTCCTGGAAGGATTGATGCGTAAAAGAGACTTGGAAAAATGAAAACTCAATTAAATATTTTGTTAGGTGGTTTAGGTTTGTTCGCCTTGCAGGGCTGTAAAGCCCCGCAGGCGGAACAATCCGTCCAGCCGAATGTCATTTACGTTTTTCCCGACCAATACCGTAACCAGGCGATGGAGTTCTGGGGCCAGGAAGGTTTTCGCGAGAAAGTGAACTTTCGGAATGACCCGGTGCATACCCCACGCTTGAATGATTTTGCCCGGGAGTCGGTGGTATTGACATCTGCCATGAGCAACTGCCCGTTGAGCAGTCCCCACCGTGGTTCTCTGTTGACGGGAATGTATCCTAATAAGAGTGGTATTCCATTGAATTGCAATTCGAGCCGTCCCATCAGCTCCCTGCGTGAGGATGCTGTGTGTGTGAGTGATGTTTTCTGCAATGCCGGATATGACTGTGCCTACTTTGGCAAACTGCATGCCGACTTTCCTACCCCCAACGACCCCGAACGTCCCGGACAGTATGTGGAAGACCGTGTACCTGCATGGGATGCCTATACGCCGAAAGAACGTCGTCATGGGTTCAATTACTGGTATTCTTACGGTACCTTTGACGAACACAAGAATCCGCATTACTGGGATACGGAAGGCCGTCGCCACGACCCGCGCGAGTGGTCACCGTTACACGAATCGGGCAAGGTGGTGTCTTATCTGAAGAACGAGGGGAATGTACGCGACCCGAAGAAACCTTTCTTCATTATGGTAGGCATGAATCCTCCCCATAGTCCGTACCGTTCTTTGGACGACTGTATGGAGGAAGATTTCAATCTCTATAAAAACCAGCCTCTGGACAGCTTGCTCGTCCGTCCGAATGCCGACTCCAAGATGCTCAAGGCAGAGAGTGCACGCTACTACTTTGCTTCTGTGACGGGTGTCGACCGTGCTTTCGGTCAGATACTCGATGCCTTGAAGGAACTCGGACTGGACAAGAATACCATTGTCGTGTTTGCCTCCGACCATGGAGAGACCATGTGCAGCCAGCATACGGAAGACCCGAAGAATTCCCCGTACTCCGAGTCCATGAACGTTCCTTTCCTGGTGCGTTTTCCCGATAAGATTAAGCCCCGCGTGGACGACTTGATGCTTTCCTCGCCGGACATCATGCCTACCTTGTTGGGTCTTGCCGGTCTTGCCGACTCCATTCCGGCCGAGGTGCAGGGACGCAACTATGCACCGCTTTTCTTCGATGAAAAGGCGGATATTGTACGTCCCACCGGCGCTCTCTACATCCAGAACCTGGACGGTGAGAAGGATGCGGAAGGTATGGTCCGTTCCTACTTCCCTTCGTCGCGCGGCTTTAAATCGGCGCGCTACACGCTGGCGCTCTACATTGACCGCGAAAACCATAAGCTGGTCAAAAGTTTGTTGTTTGACGATGAAAAGGACCCGTATCAGATGAATAACCTTTCTTTGGAAGAAAACCAAGAAGTCGTAAAAGACCTTTGCGCAGAGATGGGCAAAGTGTTGAAAGAGATTGATGATCCTTGGTATAAGGAAGGTATCTTGAAGGATATGATACCTTATTGATTGGAAATGGGTTATAGATAATCCTCCATAAATTGCTTGAACGTTTTTTGCGACCCGCTTCGACTGATAGTGAACTATTTGTCGGAGCGGGTTGTTTGATTCAGAGTGGAATAAATTACCAATACGTATTAAGTAAATGATGGAGATGAAGTATAGACTATGGGCTTGTTTGTTGTTTTTGCCGATGGTCCTTTGGGCGTCCGGGCGTCCGAAAGTGGCTGTCGTACTCAGTGGGGGTGGCGCCAAAGGGACGGCGCATATCGGTGCTCTGAAAGTAATTGAAGAAGCGGGTATCCCTATAGATTATGTGGTGGGCACTAGTATGGGGGCCATTGTGGGCGGTTTGTATTCTATCGGATATACCCCGCAGCAATTGGACAGTATGGTGAATGCCCAGAACTGGAAATTCTTGCTCTCGGATGCCCCCAATCCTAAGGATGTGTTGCTGGATGACCGGTTGAAGTCGGAGCGCTATGTACTCTCCATTCCGTTTTCTTTGAAATCTGCCGCTGTTTCGGATGCGGGTATCATAAAAGGGAAGAACCTGGCACGTTTGTTCTCCACATTGACAGAAGGTTACCAGGATTCTGTGGATTTTAGCCGTCTTCCTATTCCGTTTGCCTGCGTGTCGGAAAATCTGGTGAATGGCAGCGAAGTAGTGTTCCATGAGGGAATACTGGCCACTTCCATGCGTTCCAGCATGTCCATTCCCGGTGTGTTTGCTCCGGTAGACCTGGATGGAATGGTGTTGGTGGACGGTGGAATGGTGAATAACTATCCGGTAGATGTGGCGCTTGCCATGGGGGCCGACTACATTATCGGGGTGGATGTGCAGAGTCCGCTGCTTAAGGCTTCCGAGCTGAAATCGGTGAAAGACATCTTCGGGCAAATCATCAATCTGCAAGGAGAGAAGAAATACCGTGAGAATCTGCGTAATACCGATGTATTGATAAAGGTGGATGTCACCGGCTATTCGGCTGCAAGTTTCACCAAAGAGGCCATCGACACTCTGATGGTGCGGGGAGAACGTGCTGCCATGGACAGTTGGGACGGACTGCTTGCCCTAAAACAGAAGCTGGGGCTTGCAGACGATTATCAGCCTCGCCGTCCGGGACCTTTCCGCTTGCCCGGCGCGGCTGTTGATAGGGAGATTCCCGTTGATTCCCAAATAGCCGCCCCTGCTGTACGGGAGAACAAGCTGAATGTCGGTTTTCGTTTTGATACGGAAGAACTGGCGGCGTTGCAGGCAAATACGGACTTCTATTTCGGCCGGCAGCGGGAGTCGCTGGCCAGCCTCACCGCCCGTCTGGGCAAGCGTACACTGGCACGACTCGGATATAGTTATCAGTGGGACGGTGGATGGCAGGCAGGACTTGCCTATCAGTTCGACTATAAAGATATGAATATTTATAATGAAGGCAAACTGACGCTGGATTTGACTTTTACACATCAGCTGGTCCGTATGGGGGCGGCGAAGGACTGGAACAATATCCAGGTCAGTTTGGGCATTGACTTTGATTACTACCACTATCATGATTTGCTGTCGCTCGACCCGTTGGCTTCGGCACTGTTTGAGAATTCGTCCTTATTCAGTTACTTTGCCGGACTTGTGTTCAACAACTTGAATGAGAGGAGCGCCCCTACAAAAGGCATGTCGTGGGCGGTATCCTACCATCTCTATACGGATAACCTCTTCCAGTATAAAGACAACAATCCTATTTCTGTTTTCGATGCCCGTTGGCAGGGATGTTTCTCTCCGTCGAGTAAGCTCACTGTCACTCCTTCGTTTTATGGACGCGTATTGTCCGGAAGCGATAATTATCCTTTTGCCATCATCAATATGGTGGGGGGGACCATACCGGGGCGCTATATGCCACAGCAGATACCGTTTACGGGCATCAACCGTGCGGAACTGTCACAAGCCGCATTGCTGGTTGCAGGGCTGAACCTCAGACAGCGTATCTTGAAAAACCAGTATATATCAGTGATGGGCAGTTATGGGCGAAACTCCGGGAAGTTTCATCAGAT
>UMGH01038614.1_pt1 | contig 14230 bp, 9 predicted proteins | sample 1965231 | NCBI WGS metagenome assembly UMGH01 (sample SAMEA4836068, study PRJEB28245) | human gut metagenome | biome: gut microbiome; material: fecal sample | place: Denmark | collected 2008 | reverse complement strand
CAATTCTTGGTTTTACTGAGAATCAGTGCTATGGGCAAGATAGGGCAAATGTATTTGCTGTCATATGTAACACCGATTGTAACGAGAATGAACCGAACATTAAACGTGCAACCGTGTATGCGGCTGATGCCTTGTCCGAACTGCCGTTAAGTTCCCGCTGCTTGAATTTCTTGCGTTAAAGATATGAATGCTAAGGAAAAACGAGATTAATCCCCATACATACACACCATTGTTCCGTACAACTCGGTCTTCATATGGCCTAAAGGTAACACGAAGATCTCTTTAGTTTTTTACAACCCACTTTCCATCGCTTTTTCTTCCCTTGTGTTCTAATATACCAATTTCTTTAAGACTTTTGACAATTTTGTAAACAGAAGTACGTCCAATGCCTATTGCCTTTCCGATCTGTTCCATTGTTAACGATGGATTCGTCTTGACCGTTTGTATAACTTCGGATTGTAGGTCAGTCAATTCTACAGTTTTATAATTGGAAGGACGGTGGAAGGTCACAGTAAACATGCCGTCTGTGTCATAGACAGGCTCTGACAATCCAGCATCAAGCATTTCCTTGCGCATTCTTGGTATGCCAGAGCCAATATGCTCCACAAGGTGCATTCTCGTAAAGAGTCCGAAAATCAGAGGGTTTCGTGACAAACTTTTTCGCCCGAAATTCTTAGCTACCACAGGCAGGAGTGTTCCAGGATTGGTAATCTCTACACGGTCGTCAAACATTTCTATGGTTATACTTGCGCCCTGTTCACTGTAATCGCGATGGGCAAGCGCATTGATGATGGCTTCCTTGAATACCTCCAATGGGATTTCCCAAACTTCTTTTCTCGGCCCTGTACCTTCAATCTTGTATGCAACTTGCAGTTTGCCTTTCAACCATTCTATAGCTTTATTGTATTGTTGAAAGAGAGGGCCACCAAAAGTTTTGTCGTCAATAATGTACACTTTGTCGGTTCCCTTAAACAGTACACAGCGCACAACTGCATGGAAAAACACATTCTCTGGATGCTTGGCAAAAAACAATACACCGCCACTTTTGGCAACATTATTGTCATCAAAGACCATCATACTGTCAAGCACTTGGAAATCGTCCACAACGGAAACTATATGGGCTTCTTTCTTGAACTCCAAGAAATTGTCTTTGTCCAATTGCTCTAAGAGATTGATTTTCGGCAGAGGGATGGCATCAAAGTATATACGCTCATGACGTTGGAATACTTCTCTTATTTCTTCCACATTCGTCAGCTTTTGGCTGTTTGCCCCTTCGCGCAAATACGTACTTCCCGAAAAGAAATAAGGCTTATTCTTGCCAGATGGCACTTCTATCACCCAAACTTTCTTTCCGTCAACATCCACATCATACATGTTGTAGTGACACATTGGCGATATTTCACCTATCGAGCCTTGTATTGCAGATCGTTTACTGTTGTCTATCTCTGCACCGACAATCTCATTGTTGTCGTTCACTCCAATGAGCAGATAGCCACCAGCAGCATTCAGAAAACTACAAACTTCTTCTGTAAGTTCGCGAACTTTCGAGGGTACATTTCGTTTAAAGTCCACATTATACCCCTCTCATCCATTGACCAAATCTTTTATGTCTTCTGTACTTAACATCTTGATTCTTAATTAGAATTTCATTTTTCTGCGCAAAGGTAATACTTTAATTTGAAAGTTCGTTATAAGTTCGCTGAAAGTTCACTCCAAAGTCCTTACTATAATTATTGCTGTGTGATTCGTATAAGTACATTTTGATTTGAAGGGAGTGTTTGACAAAATTCATAATGGTGTATTAAAATGGTGTAGAATGGTTAGAATGAAATAGGTTCTCATATAAGGAAGACATATACAATTGTGCGCAGTATATAAAAGAATGTCCTAAACTTCATGAAGACATTTTTGAAGTCAGATGCTGTATGATATATATCTGACAATGTGTAAGGCTGACAACTCCGTTGTATATATATATCGGTATGGGATAATGACAGAAATTCAGCATTGAGAGTGAAAATACACGTGGTTTTCAATATGTAATGAAATTATTTTGGGAAAAAGCTTTGAACTTTCATTAAAGTTTCCGAACTTTGCATTACTTTGTTGAAAAGCATGGCTCTTTCTATGTCCTGTGCATAGCCGGAGCTTCTTGGATTAAGACTAATAAATGAAAAATCATTCATCAATACTGTAAATTCTATGGCAGAAAATTTGGAAGTAAAAGAGTTGGAGCAGGTAGTAGTACGCTTCTCAGGCGACTCTGGCGACGGTATGCAGCTCGCCGGTAACATCTTCTCCACGGTTTCAGCCACCATCGGCAACGGAATCTCAACATTCCCTGACTATCCGGCAGACATCCGCGCCCCGCAAGGATCGCTGACCGGTGTATCTGGTTTCCAGGTTCACATCGGTGAGGGAAAGGTTTATACCCCTGGTGACAAGTGCGATGTGCTGGTGGCTATGAACGCCGCTGCATTGAAGACACAGTACAAGCATGCTAAACCACAGGCTACAATCATCATCGACACCGACAGCTTCGGTCCTAAGGACCTGGAGAAGGCTGAATTCAAGACAGCCGACTATCTCGCAGAGATGGGCATCGATGAGGATAGAGTAGTGGCTTGTCCTATCTCAAAGATGGTGAAGGATTGTCTTGCTGACTCCGGCATGGACAACAAGGCCATCATGAAGTGTAGAAACATGTTTGCTCTCGGTATCGTATGCTGGCTCTTCAACCGCGATGTCACTCTCGTTGAGAATTTCCTGAGAGAGAAGTTCGCCAAGAAGCCTCAGATCGCTGAGAACAACATCAAGGTGGTTAACGCAGGTTTCAACTACGGACACAATACTCATGCCGGTGTGCCTGCTACATACCGCATCGAGTCAAAGAATAAGGTGAAAGGCCGCTATATGGACATCACCGGCAACAAGGCAACAGCCTACGGTCTTATCGCCGCTGCCGAGAAGGCTGGCATGAAGCTCTTCCTCGGTTCTTATCCTATCACACCGGCTACCGACGTGCTCCATGAGCTCGCAAAGCACAAGTCACTCGGAGTGACCACCGTGCAGTGTGAGGATGAGATTTCAGGTTGTGCAAGTGCTGTCGGCGCATCATTTGCCGGAGCTATGGCAGCCACATCAACTTCTGGTCCTGGCGTTTGCTTGAAGTCAGAGGCTATCAACCTCGCCGTTATCGACGAGCTGCCTCTCGTCATCATCGATGTGCAGCGTGGTGGTCCTTCTACAGGTCTGCCTACAAAGAGTGAGCAGACAGACTTGCTGCAGGCTCTCTACGGAAGAAACGGTGAGTCTCCAATTCCTGTAATCGCAGCTACAAGTCCTACCGACTGTTTCGACGCTGTCTACAGCGCAGCAAAGATTGCCGTTGAGCACCTCACACCGGTATTGCTCCTCACCGACGCATACGTTGCCAACGGTTCTGCAGCATGGAAACTCCCTAACATCGCTGAGCTTCCTGAGATTCATCCTCACTATGCTCCAGAGAGTATGAAGGGCAACTACACTCCATATAAGAGAGACGAGGAGACTCTCGTTCGCTATTGGGGTATCCCAGGACGTGAGGGCTTCACTCATATCCTCGGCGGACTGGAGAAGGACAGCGACACTGGCGCTATCTCTACAGATCCTGAGAACCACGACAAGATGTGTCGCCTGAGAGCAGGCAAGGTGGCTCGCATCCCTGTTCCAGACCTTGAGGTATTGGGCGACAAGGACGATGCCGAACTGCTCATCGTAGGTTTCGGCGGTACTGCCGGACATCTCTATTCAGCTATGGAAGAGCTGCGCAAGAAGGGTCACAAGGTGGCTGCTGCACAGTTCAAGTTCATCAACCCGCTGCCAAAGAACACCGCAGAGGTGCTCATGAAATACAAGAAGGTGGTAGTGGCAGAGCAGAACCTCGGTCAGCTTGCTGCCTATCTGCGTGCCAAGGTTGACGGCTTCGTGCCATATCAGTTCAACCAGGTTAAGGGTCAGCCATTCGTTGTAAGCGAGTTGGTGGAAAGCTTTGAGGAAATCATTAACAAGTAATATAAACGTCTAATTTTTCATTGACAATGTTCACAATACAAGATTATAAGAAAGGACAGCCACGTTGGTGTCCTGGTTGCGGCGACCACTTCTTCTTGGCTTCGCTACATAAGGCGATGGCAGAATTAGGCGTTCCGCCATACGAGACAGCGGTAATCTCCGGTATCGGATGCTCAAGCCGTCTGCCATACTATGTTAATACCTATGCGATGCAGACCATCCACGGACGTGCTGCTGCCATCGCTACCGGTGCCAAGGTAGCCAATCCAAACCTCACCATCTGGCAGATCAGCGGTGACGGCGACGGTCTTGCTATCGGTGGTAACCACTTCATCCACGCCATGCGTCGTAACATCGACCTGAACATGATACTTCTGAACAACCGTATCTACGGACTCACAAAGGGACAGTATTCTCCTACCAGTCCACGCGGTTTCGTCAGCAAGTCTTCTCCATTCGGTACTGTAGAGGACCCATTCCGTCCGGCAGAGCTTTGCTTCGGTGCAAGAGGTCGTTTCTTCGCACGTGCCGTAGCCACCGACGCTGCAGGAACTGTAGAGCTGCTGAAGGCTGCAAAGCAGCATAAGGGTGCTGCTGTATGCGAGATTCTGCAGAACTGCGTTATCTTCAACAACGGTGCTTACGACTCTATCTACAAGAGCGAGGGCAGAAAGAAGAACGCCATCTACGTGAAGCACGGCGAGCCGCTGATCTTCGGTGAGAACAACGAGTTCGGTCTTGTGCAGGAGGGCTTCGGTCTGAAGGTAGTGAAAATCGGCGAGAATGGCATCACAGAGAAGGACATCCTCGTTCACGACGCTCACTGTGAGGACAATACCCTGCAGCTGAAGCTCGCCATGATGGACAACGAGCATGGATTCCCAGTGGCTCTCGGCGTAATCCGCGACGTAGAGGCTCCTACCTATGAGACTGCCGTTGCTGAGCAGATCGAAGAGGTGAAGGGTAAGAAGAAATACCACAACTTCATGGAGCTCCTCGAAACCAACGACATTTGGGAAGTGAAATAAAGGGCATACGCTTTTATTATTCTTATATGATGCCATATTCCTCATATCAATATATGCGGGATATGGCATTTTGGCTTTTTTTATAACAGATGGAATACTGGACTTTTTGCTAAACCAAAGACTTTTAGATATGACACACTACATCAAATCATTTATTGCGGCAACATTACTGTCGCTTCTCTTTCCACTCACCCTGACGGCACAGGAGGAAATCACCGACCTTGGTACATTCCCTACGTGGAACAAGAGGCCGGCTACGATGCACAATGCACGTATAACCAAGAACACCAGACTGATAATGACAAAAGACTACGCCACGCTGAATCCCGTCTACGACGGTGTGTTCTCCGTGGAAGAAAACGGACTTCTCTCGTTTTATCTCGCCAACGGAGCCAAGCGTATCACCAACACTCTGCTGCGCTCCATCTCCTCCAGCGAAGGCTCACGCTTCAGTGGCAATTCCGTGATGACACAGTCAAAGGACAAGAAGGGCAGCTACTACCCCTTCGTGATTCTCCACCGCAACGGAACTATGAAGGAACTGTATCCGGAATGGATAAGTGCCACGAACTTCGCCGACGGACTGGCGCGTATCGCAATGAACGACCATCAGTTCATGGCGCATTCCTTCTTCATCGATGAGAATGGCAAGAAAGTGCTCTCCCAATACAACTACGACCAACAGAGAAGGGGTAGCGGTGGAGGAGCCACCACCGTCGGTGTGAAGCCTGTCATCGAAGGCCTCCGTCCGTTTTATAGCCGTAATGACCGCAAGTGGGGCTATCTCGACGCAAAGGGCAATATGGTGATAAAGCCACAGTTCTCTTCGGCAAGGTGTTTCAGCGAGGGATATGCCGCCGTGACGCTGCAAGACGCCAACGGCAACAGTCGTGTAGCCTTTATCGACAAAAGCGGCAAGGTGACATACGACACGGGAATACTAAGTGTCGGAGTTGACACCGATAGCCGCATCGGCGATGTGCATAGCGGCATTTTATGTGTGCGCCATACCGACAGGACAGCGATTTCTTATTACTCCCCACAAGGCAGACTGCTGAAGACCTTTGAAGGCTACGAAGGAACAGATGCCGTGAACGGACATATCTTCCTCAGACTGCCTTACAGCACGGGCAGCTTGTTTATGCTCGACACCGGTTTCAAGCCACTGCGGGAAATAGCAATCGATGAATCCTCTTACTGGAACCTGCCCAAATTCAACAGGATGGGACTGGCGCAAGTAAACGAATACGCGGTGATAAACAGTGATGGAGATGTGGTGTTTAAATCTGTAGGCGCCGAGAAAATGTCGGAAGCTGATATTGCCGTGCGCCATGACGGTGGCACGATAAGCTCACTCTGCGACGAAGGATACGTCATAAACACATATAGCATAGATTATAATGAATACCAAGGCGTTACAGACATGAACGGAGAATGTATAGCCCTTCTGCTGCCGGAGGATGTATACAATTCCCAGTTCAAGACGTTGCCGGGATGGAATTCTCTGAAACAGCCAGAAACTATCCCTCCTGGAGATGACGATGGAGACAATGACAACGACAATGTGAAATATCCCGTATGCGTAGTCTGCGACCCTGAAGAAGGCGGAACGGCAACGGGGGCTGGAAGTTACACATACGGCACGAAAATTCAGGTAGACGCCACTGCCAACGAAGGATACCGGTTCAGCGGACTGATATGTTCCGACAATATATCAAGAGAGCTGGGGTCAAAGAACGTCTTTGAGGTGAGAGACACTATGACGATAGTCGTGAAGTTCCTGAAGAAAGACAACTCTGTGGAACCGCCTGTGAAGGAGCATAGAGGATACCTCGGCAAAGTGAACTTCTCATACGGCGATGCAAACTCCAAGATGAATGTAGTGGACAAGGTGGACCTGTATATGGAACTGTCGCAGAATCCTGACATCAGCACACCTTATGGCAATGTGTATGGTTTCATGCAGGTGCAGTTCGACCCCAGTAAACGATATTCTACCAATGTGACGCAAGGCGGATACAATACAGAGGAAGTGGTGGGTAGCGCAGACATGAGCCTATACAGCGCACCATACAAAATCCTCGGTTTCACGATGGACGAAGGCAAGAAATGGATGATAATCAGCGGTGGAGGCGGAAAGGCCGGCGGCTTGAAGGTAAACACAAATACGAACAGCAATCCATTCGCAGGCCTACAGTTCGCAAGACTTTTTTTCGATGGCTTCTCTTCAATAAAGATGGATAAAAAGACGTATCGCGTACAAATCACGGGGGTGGGAGCAGACGGTTCCATCACCTTAGGCAAGCTTGAGGCGTTCTCGCCGCAGTTCGGATGGGTTAAAGGACAGGACCGCCGGCTCTACAGCACCAAGTTCGTTTCTTCAAAGATGGTGACGCAGGTTGACAATGGAGGCCTGGCAGAAGGCTATTTCGAAGGTGTGGTAATGAAACCGGTGGAGCGCCGCGAAGTGGAATGGTCTACACCGAAGGTGTGGTTCGACACGTTCCTCAAGAAGAATGGCATAGACTCAAATGCCATGTATGAGAGAATAAGGCAGAGAACCATGGAACACTACAAGTATTTCAAGGGTGTATACACCCAGTTCTGGGAAGATTGACGAAAATGCGATGATAAAGTTGGCGCTTTGGTAGGTTTTATTTACTTTTGCCGAGTAAATTGGCATAGAGCGCGTCTTTGCGCTCTAATGCCAATATATATGATAAAAAGATTATGACGAATTACAATATAAACGACTTTGAGATCATGGCGCCGGTGGGGTCGAGAGAAAGCCTCGCCGCAGCGATACAGGCAGGGGCAGACTCCATTTATTTCGGCATCGAGAAGCTGAACATGAGGGCACACTCTGCCAGCACGTTCACCATCGACGACCTTCGCGAGATTGCCGCCACCTGCAATGAGCATGGCATAAAGACCTACCTCACCGTGAACACCATCATTTACAACGAGGACATACCGCTGATGCACGAGATTGTGGATGCAGCCAAAGAGGCAGGCATCTCGGCAGTGATAGCCAGCGACGTGGCGGTGATGACCTATTGTAACAAGGTGGGACAGGAGGTTCATCTCTCCACACAGCTCAATATCTCTAATGTGGAGGCACTGAAGTTCTATGCGCAGTTTGCCGATGTTGTGGTGCTAGCCCGTGAGCTCAACATGAGTCAGGTGGCAGAGGTGCACAGACTGGCAGAGGAACAGAACATCTGCGGACCGTCAGGACAGCCCGTGCGCATAGAGATGTTCTGCCATGGAGCCTTGTGTATGGCAATCAGCGGCAAGTGTTATCTCAGTCTCGACAATGCCAACCGTTCAGCCAACCGCGGAGAGTGCATCCAGCTCTGCCGCCGTTCGTATACCGTGACCGACAATGAGACCGGCACCCAGCTGGAGATAGACAACAAATACGTGATGAGTCCTAAAGACCTGAAGACTGTGCGCTTCATCGACAAGATGATGAAGAGTGGCGTCAGAGTGTTCAAGATTGAAGGAAGAGCACGCGGTCCGGAGTATGTCTACACCGTGGTGAAATGCTACAAGGAAGCCATACAGAGCGTTATCGACGGAACGTTCACGGAGGAGAAGAAAGACCAGTGGGACGAGCGTCTCGCCACCGTCTTCAACCGCGGCTTCTGGGATGGATACTATCTGGGACAGAAACTCGGAGAATGGAACAAGAACTACGGCTCTTGTGCTACGGAGAAGAAGGTGTATGTGGGTAAGGGAGTGAAATACTTCTCAAAGCTCGGCGTGGCAGAATTTGCCATCGAGGCAGCCGACTTCAAGAAGGGCGACAAGCTGCTCATTACCGGACCTACGACAGGCGTCATCTATATGAATGCCGACGAGATACGCTATGACCTGGAGCCCGTGGAAGAAGCCCGCAAGGGACAGCGCGTGTCAATGCCTGTGCCGGCAAAGGTGAGACCAAGCGACAAGCTCTTCAAACTGGAGCGGGTAGAGGAGTAAGCATATACGCCGCAACGCTCAAATGGATTTTCAACAACAATAAAATACACTACAATGACAATCAACGAAGCACAAGATGAAGTGATTGAGGAGTTTTCCGACTTCACCGATTGGATGGACAAATACCAGCTGCTCATAGACCTGGGCAACGAGCAGGAACCACTCGACAACAAATACAAGACAGAGAGCAATCTCATCGACGGATGCCAGAGCCGCGTATGGCTGCAGGCAGACTATGTGGACGGAAAGATAATATTCACGGCAGAGAGCGACGCACTCATCGTGAAAGGCATCATAGCGCTGCTCATCAGAGTTTTAAGCGGTCATACCCCACAGGAAATCCTCGCTGCCGACCTCTATTTCATCGACAAGATCGGTCTCAAGGAACATCTCTCGCCAACCCGCTCCAACGGTCTGCTCGCCATGGTGAAGCAGATACGCATGTATGCGTTGGCATATAAGGTAAAGAGCGAGGAGCAATGAGAAAGCTCAAGACGATAGAGATGCACCGTATGACGGTGAGCGACTTCAAGCAGAGTGACAAGATGCCGCTCATCGTGATGCTCGACGATGTGCGTTCGCTGCACAATGTGGGGTCGGTGTTCCGCAGCGGCGACGCCTTCCGTATCGAGGCGGTATGGCTGTGTGGCATTACCGCCACTCCGCCGATGCCGGAGATTCACAAAACGGCTCTCGGCGCTGAAGACAGTGTGGACTGGCGGTATTTCGACAACGCCACGGATGCCGTGGATGAGCTTCATGCCATGGGGTATCAGGTGTGTGCCGTGGAACAGTGTGAGGGCAGCACGATGCTTCAGGACTTTGTTCCAGACACCGGCAAGCATAAGGGCTTCGCCGTGATAATGGGCAACGAGGTGAAGGGAGTGCATCAGGAAGTGGTGGACAAGAGCGACTGCTGTCTCGAGATACCACAGTTTGGCACCAAACACTCGCTCAACGTTTCTGTCACGGCAGGTATGGTGATATGGGAATTTGCAAAAAGACTGATGCTCTGATGAGTGTCAGTATTTTTATACCTTAAATATCGCTTTTTTTATACATCCCATCTTGCTATTTTATGTCGTTTAATCCAAAATACGGCCCATTTGTACCATAACCTGGAAATATGGGTTTGCAGATGCAGATGTTTTTGAATACCTTTGCAATCAAGAAAAGTGGTAAGAATTTTATCAAACACGAAATCTAAACGAGAACTTGCAGTCCGTATCATTGCTGGAGGGAGCAAATGATGCGGACATTTTTTTTGCAAATCAGATATCTGAATCATCCTGCATCATCCCGGGCCGGTTATCAGAACGTTTACAGCGTTTTTTTTGTGTCTGCAGGCAATTGTAAGATCTTATATTTGACGGCCTAATTATCGTTTGTGTCCATCATGTTTCTTGGATGATGCTCGAGTATTTCCTCCCGCAGCGTGTGCATGTCGATGTGGGTGTATATCTGAGTCGTTCCGATACTTTCGTGTCCCATCATCTCCTGTATCGCACGCAGGTTGGCACCGCCTTCAAGAAGCGATGTGGCAAAGGAATGGCGCAGCGTATGCGGACTTACGTTCTTCGTTATCCCGGCGGCAGCGGCGAGCCTCTTCACGATGGTGAATATCATTGCCCTTGTGAGATGTTTGCCGTGGATGTTCAGAAACACGTAGTCCTCCTCTCCCGGCTTTATCTTCATCACGTTGCGGTCTACAAACCAGAACCTCAGCTCCTGTATGGCGCTTTCGGATATCGGCACCAGTCTCTCCTTGTCGCCCTTTCCTATCACACGTATGAACTTCTCGTCGAGAAAGAGATCCGACATCTTCAGGTCTGTCAGTTCGCTGACTCTCAGTCCGCAGCAGAAGAGCACCTCTATGATTGCCTTGTTTCTCTGTCCTTCCCATTTCTCCATGTCCACGGCAGCCTCCATCATGTCAATCTCCTTCACCGACAGCACCTCTGGCAGATGTTCCCCTATCTTGGGCCATTCCAGCAGTTCTGTAGGGTCTTCCTGGATATATCCGTCTATGAGCAGAAACTTGTAGAACGCCCTCACGCCGCTCAGAATCCTTCCCTGCGACCGTGGGCTTATGCCGATGTCGATGATGGCAGCGGCAAAGTTGCGCAGGTCATCCAGCTTCACCTCCGTCAGCGCCAGTCCCTCGCAGTTGGCATAGTTGAACAGCTTCTGCAGGTCGTCCATATATGCCTTGAGAGTGTTCTCGGAGTAGTTTCTTCCCAGTTTCAGATATCTGCGGTATTGCTTTATCATCTCCGCATTGGAGTTGCCGTTGTCGTTCATGTCAGTTTGCGAGTCAATAGTTGTCCGAATGATTATTATTTTGTACTTTTGCAAATGTCAGCCACCCAAGTGCCTGCACTCCTCCGCCAGAGTATGCTATGCCCAGGCAGGAGAGAAATACAAGGCAAAGGTAATAAAAAGGCTGCAACAAACAAACTAATCCAGAAATATGAAGATACAAATAGTTAATGGTCCCAATCTCAATCTGCTCGGTGTGAGAGAACCGGGGATATACGGCAGTGAGTCTTTCGAGAGCTACCTGCCCAAGTTGCGTGAGCAGTATCCCGACGTAGAGATAGAATACTATCAGAGCAATGTGGAAGGCGAACTGATAAACAAGATACAGGAGGTGGGCTTCTCTTTCGACGGCATAGTGCTGAACGCCGGAGCCTACACCCACACCAGCATTGCCCTGCACGACTGCATACGCGCCATAAAATGCCCGGTTGTAGAGGTGCATATCTCCAATGTCCACCAGCGTGAAGAGTTCCGCCACCATTCTTTCATTTCCGCCGCCTGCAAGGGAGTGGTTTGCGGCTTCGGACTCAATTCATACAGACTGGCGATAGAAGGACTGCTTGGCTGACCATTGCAGTTGCCCGTACATAAACCCAAACGAGCTAATGACAGATTGGGGATAAACGGGTATCATAATTTATAGCCAGGCAACCATAAAAATCTTTTCATTCTTGGTATTTAAATCCGAAAGACGTAATTTTGCAACTTGCCCCATTGTCTCATCCATGCCGTCGTGATGCGGCAGCGAGGAGACGGTCAGGGGCATAAGACAAAAACGACAATAGTTTCACATATAATATGGCAAAAAACGACAATGGGCTGACGCCTATGATGCAGCAGTTCTTTTCGCTCAAGGCGAAACATCCCGATGCACTGCTGCTCTTCAGGTGTGGAGATTTCTATGAAACATACTGCGACGACGCCGTTGACGCAAGTCGTATCCTCGGCATCACGCTCACCAAGAGAAACAACTCAGGCACGAAACCGTCTACCGAGATGGCTGGATTCCCCCATCATGCCCTCGACACCTATCTGCCAAAGCTCATCAGGGCAGGCAGGAGAGTGGCTATCTGCGACCAGTTAGAAGATCCGAAACTGACGAAGAAACTCGTGAAACGAGGCATCACCGAACTTGTAACGCCGGGTGTTGCACTGACCGACAACGTGTTGAACTACAAGGAGAACAATTTCCTTGCCGCCATACACTTCGGCAAGGCATCCTGCGGAGTGGCGTTCCTCGATATTTCAACCGGAGAGTTCCTCACCACCGAAGGACCATACGACTATGTGCAGAAGCTGATAGGAAATTTCCAGCCAAAGGAGGTGCTATATGAAAGAGGCAAGAAGGCTGACTTCGAACGCTTTTTCGGAACAAAGCATTTCACCTTCGAACTCGACGAATGGGTGTTCAACGAACAGACCGCCCGCCAGAAACTGCATAAGCATTTTGAGGTAAAAAACCTCAAGGGCTTCGGCGTAGACCATCTCAAATGCGGTATCGTGGCATGCGGAGCCATCCTGCAATATCTGGAACTCACGCAGCATACACATATCAGCCATATCACGTCGCTATCCCGAATAGACGAGGAGCGATATGTGAGACTCGACAGCTTCACCGTGCGTTCGCTCGAACTGACACGCTCGATGCAGGACGGCGGATGCTCGCTCATCGACGTGATAGACCGCACTTGTTCGCCGATGGGAGCCAGAATGCTCAACAGATGGGTGTGCTTCCCGTTGCGCAATGCCGCCGACATTAACAAGCGGCTCGACGTGGTGGAGGAATTCTTCAAGGATACGTCACTCAGGGAAATCATCGACGAGAACACCAATGGAGTGGGCGATCTGGAACGCATCACGGCAAAGGTTGCCACAGGACGTGTGTCGCCACGGGAAATGGTGCAGCTGAAGAATGCCCTGCTCTGCATGCAGCCTATCAAGGACGCCTGCGAGCGGTCGGATAACAAGACTCTCGCGCTGATGGCAGACAGGATTGACGCCTGCAAGGAACTCAGCGACAGACTGGAGATGGAGATAGAGCCAGACCCGCCACAGCTCGTGAACAAAGGACACGTGATACGTAGCGGAGTGGACGAGGAACTTGACCGTATGCGCGACATAGCATATAACGGCAAGGACTATCTGCTGAAAATCCAGGAGAGGGAGACAGAGGAGACTGGCATATCAAGTCTGAAAATAGGCTACAACAATGTGTTCGGATATTATCTCGAAGTGAGGAATATCCACAAAGACAAGGTGCCTGCCACATGGATAAGGAAACAGACGCTCGCACAGGCGGAACGATATATCACCGAGGAGCTGAAGCAATATGAGGAGCAGATTCTCGGAGCCGAAGACAAGATACTGCAGCTGGAGACAAAGCTCTTCGGCGAACTCGTGCAGAACACCCAGCATTACATACACGCCATACAGAAGGATGCGCATATCATAGCGCAGCTCGACTGTCTGCTCTCCTTTGCCAAGACAGCGGAGGAACACCGGTACGTAAGACCACAGATTCTGCAAGACGACATCGTGATAGATATCCGTCAGGGCCGCCACCCCGTGATAGAGACACAGATGCCGGTGGGAGAGAAGTATGTGCCCAACGACATATATCTCGACGACAAGAAACAGCAGATAATGATCATCACCGGACCGAATATGGCGGGTAAGTCGGCTCTGCTACGCCAGACGGCACTCATCACGCTGATGGCACAGATAGGATGCTACGTGCCGGCAGAGAGTGCCAAGATAGGTATCGTGGACAAGATTTTCACACGTGTGGGGGCGAGCGACAATATCTCAATGGGAGAATCCACATTCATGGTGGAGATGACGGAGGC
>UMGH01062447.1_pt1 | contig 14244 bp, 10 predicted proteins | sample 1965231 | NCBI WGS metagenome assembly UMGH01 (sample SAMEA4836068, study PRJEB28245) | human gut metagenome | biome: gut microbiome; material: fecal sample | place: Denmark | collected 2008 | reverse complement strand
ACGCTCATTTCCAATAAATTACACTCTTTTCGTAACTTCAGATTGCAAAGTTACAACATTTTTGCCTATGCGCCTGTCAAACCACACCGTTCAATGCCCATTTAGTAAAAATTTGCTATTGTAGTAACATTTTTTGTCCACTTTTTCCAAAGAAAATTCTTACCTTTGCAAAAAATAACAATAAAGTTTAACTACATACTTATTATGACAAAGAAAAGCCCATTACAGATTGCGCGCGCAGCCTACAAGCCAAAATTGCCACAGGCTCTTTGCGGCGCTGTTAAGGTGATTGAGGGAGAACCTACACAGTCAGTAGCCAACCAAGCCGAAATCAAGGAATTATTTCCTCAAACATACGGTCTTCCTGTTTTGAAATTCGATGTTGACTCTTCTGCAAAAAACAAGGTAAAAGAGCCAATCAACGTCGGTGTTATCCTCTCAGGCGGTCAAGCTCCTGGCGGACACAACGTAATCAGCGGTTTGTTTGACGGTTTGAAATCCATCAACAAAGACAGCCGTCTTTACGGTTTCCTTCTCGGCCCGGGCGGTCTTGTTGACCATAAATATGTTGAATTGACAGCTAATGTAATCGACGACTATCGCAACACTGGTGGTTTCGACATCATCGGGTCCGGTCGTACCAAATTGGAAAAGAAAGAGCAGTTCGACAAAGGTCTTGAAATACTCAAAGAATTAAACATCAAAGCATTGGTAATCATCGGTGGTGATGATTCCAACACAAATGCCGCTGTCCTTGCTGAATACTACAAGCAAATCGGTGCAGGCGTACAGGTTATCGGATGCCCGAAAACCATCGACGGTGACTTGAAGAACGACGCCATTGAGGTTTCTTTCGGATTTGACACAGCTTGCAAAGTTTACTCTGAGGTTATCGGCAACATCCAGCGTGACTGCAACTCTGCAAAGAAATATTGGCACTTCATCAAATTGATGGGTCGCTCCGCATCTCACATCGCATTGGAATGCGCACTTCAAGTTCAGCCTAACGTATGTATCGTTTCTGAAGAAGTCGAGGCAAAAAATATGACTCTCAACGATGTTGTAAACTACATCGCTGACATCGTTGCCGCACGTGCTAAAGACGGCAACAACTTCGGCACAGTCCTTATCCCAGAGGGTCTTATCGAGTTTATCCCGGCAATGAAAGCTCTTATCGCCGAATTGAACGACTTGCTCGCTGTCAAGGGTGCTGAGTTTGCAGCCGTGGCAAAAGACAAACAACGTCAGTTCATCATCGACAACCTCACTAAAGACAACGCTACAATCTACGCCAGCCTTCCAGAAGGCGTGGCTCGTCAACTTTCTCTCGACCGCGACCCTCACGGAAACGTTCAGGTTTCGCTCATCGAGACAGAAAAATTGCTCAGCGAAATGGTAGGCAACCGTTTGGCTGAAATGAAAGCTGCCAACGCTTACGACGGCAAATTCTCTGCCCTCCACCACTTCTTCGGATATGAAGGACGTTGCGCTGACCCGACAAACTTTGATGCAGACTACTGCTACGCCCTCGGTTTCAACGCTTCTCAACTCATCAAGGCTGGTGTGACTGGCTATATGTCGTCAATACGCAACTTGACGAAGCCTTCTGTTCAATGGATTGCAGGCGGTATTCCTATCACTATGATGATGAACATGGAGCGTCGTAACGGCGAAATGAAGCCGGTTATCCAAAAGGCTCTCGTTAAACTTGACGGTGGTCCGTTCAAGAAATTTGCTGAAAACCGCGAAAAATGGGCAAAGGAGACAAGTTACGTCTACCCAGGTCCTATCCAATACTTTGGTCCTGCTGAGGTTTGCGACCTACCTCCAAAGACTTTGGTTTACGAACAACAAGGAAAATAATATATTTTCTCATTAACTCAAGGCTTGCAACCTATGGTCCGATTGTCAATTCCGGCAATCGGACCATTTTTTGCATACAACGCCATCGCCTGTGCAAATAATAGAATAAATATTTCCTATATCACACGAAAAATCTTACTTTTGCAAAAGAATTCATACGCCGCCTACAACGCTGCGACATAGACCGACTTAACGACATAGAAATGAAAAAAATACTTATACGCACTGCAACCGGACTCGTATATATTGCGCTGATTCTTATCGCCACACTATGCGGTCCATATGCGTTCCTGTCCATATTCAGTATAATAGCAGCTTTAGGCATTGCCGAGATGCTGAAACTATGCACAAAAGACGAGAAGCCGTCTGTCGCCACAACTGTTATCGACATCTTGGGCGGGATGGCTTTTTTTATTCTGTCTTTTTCACACTATTTCCCCGATTTTTCTGTAATCAATCCACTATGGGCCGGCATCGGATACATGCTCCTGCGCGGCATAATGCAGCTCTACGACAAGCGCCGCAATGCCATCCGCCAACTAAGTGCGTCATATATGGCCATGTTTCTTGTCGTCTTTCCATTATCATTGCTCAGCAAACTGTATCTTGAAGCCAACGGGCACACAACACTGCTCGCCTGCCTAATTTTCATCTGGATGAACGACACTGGAGCCTTCTGCGTCGGATCGTTGATTGGACGCCACCGTCTGTTTGAGCGCATCTCGCCAAAGAAATCGTGGGAAGGATTTTGGGGCGGTTTGTTTTTCACCATTGTGGCGGCTGTGATTATAGGCACTTACTTTCCTGCCTATTTCTCTGAATTTGACGTCATCCGATGGGTAGGGCTGGCCATCGTTGTTTCCGCTTTCTCCACGTGGGGCGACCTTGCAGAATCTATGGTGAAGCGCACCGCAGGAGTAAAAGATTCCGGACATCTGTTGCCGGGGCATGGCGGCATACTTGACCGCATAGACAGCCTGCTGTTCGTTGTCCCTGCTGTTTTAATATACATCAATTTTGTAATCTAACATATAAATTTCAAATATAAATGAGCAATCAAAGATATGACCTCCGCGGTGTTTCTGCATCAAAAGAAGATGTACACAACGCCATTAAGAATGTCGACAAGGGACTGTTTCCTAAAGCATTCTGCAAAATAATTCCCGACATTCTCTGCGGAGACAAAGACTACTGCAACATTATGCACGCCGACGGTGCAGGCACAAAGTCGTCGCTCGCCTACGCTTATTGGAAAGAAACTGGCGACCTCGGTGTTTGGAAAGGCATCGCGCAAGATGCTCTTATAATGAATATCGACGACCTGCTCTGTGTCGGCGCCACCGACAACATCCTGTTGTCGTCGACAATAGGCCGCAACAAACTGCTTATCCCCGGCGAAGTGATTGCCGCAATCATCAACGGCACTGAGGAACTGCTCTCCGAACTGCGCGAACTCGGTGTGGGAATCTACAGCACCGGTGGCGAGACCGCTGATGTGGGCGACCTTGTGCGCACCATCATTGTAGACAGCACCGTCACATGCCGTATGCGCCGCGATGATGTGATAAACAACGCCAATATTGCCGGAGGTGACGTAATTGTAGGTATGGCGTCATTTGGCAAAGCCTCATATGAGCACGAATACAACGGCGGCATGGGCAGCAACGGACTGACATCTGCCCGCCACGACGTGTTTGCTAAATACATCGCTGAGAAATATCCGGAAACATTCGACAAAAATGTTCCCGACGAACTAATATATTCTGGTGGTCTGAAGCTAACAGACGAGGTGCCTGAAACAGGCTTGACCGCCGGCAAACTCGTGTTGTCGCCAACCAGGACCTATGCGCCTGTCATTAAAAAGCTGCTCGACCTTATGCGACCTCGCATCCACGGCATGGTGCACTGCAGCGGCGGAGCACAGACCAAAGTGATGCACTTTGTTGAAAACAAACACGTTGTCAAGGACAATCTATTCCCTGTTCCTCCATTGTTCCGCATAATTCAGGAACAATCGGGCACCGATTGGAAAGAAATGTACAAAGTGTTCAATATGGGCCACCGCATGGAAGTTTATGTAGCACCGGAAGACGCACAGGCGGTTATCGATGTCGCCAAATCATTCAACATCGACGCTCGCATTGTCGGCCGCGTGGACGACGCTCCTGCAAACCGTCTTACAATCAAGTCGGAGCACGGTGTGTTTGAATACTAATTCTGCTGTGAGATGAAACGCTTCGCCCATCTTATATGCCTGATTGCCGCGCTGTGGTGCGGCTTTATGGCAACGGGATGCGGCGGCAAAGGCGGGACACAAGGAGAAGCGGCCGATTCGTTGGAAATGCGTCTGCACGACACAATCGTTGTGGGCACACTCTACAGTCCTACCTCATATTTCATCTATCGTGGCGACCCTATGGGTTACCACTATGATCTTATACAAAAATTTGCGAAGGACAACCATGTGCATATCCAATTCAAGACTGTGCGCAACATGGCTGCCCTTCTCTCTTTGCTTGACTCTGCAAAAATAGACATCATTGCCTACAACATTCCCATGACCGCTGAATTCAAGAAGCGAGTGCGACACTGCGGCATTGAAAACATCAACCACCAGGTGCTGATACAGCCCGCTGGCAACAACAAGCCTCGCATCACAGACGTCACCCAACTCGTGGGCAAGACAGTCGTGGTTGAAAAAGGCTCAAAGTACGAGTCTCGCATGCGCAACCTTAACAACGAGCTCGGCGGCGGCATAAAGATTGAGGCGATAAGAAAAGACACCTTGATTTCAGAGGATATGATTGAAATGGTGGCAGAAGGAGAAATACCACTGACAGTGGTCGACAGCGACATCGCCAAACTCAACCACACATACTATGACAACATCGACATAGGTATTGCCGTCAGCTTCCCGCAAAAATCGGCATGGGCTGTGCGAGAAGACGACAAATGGCTTGCTGAAGCCATCGACCGATGGGCAAAGATGCCCGAAGTAACACAGTCGGAAAAAGAGCTCTACAAACACTATTTCGAGCAGAGCAAACTCCGCCGTTCCAGAGATTTAGACATGCGAAACCTGCGACGCGGAGAAATTTCCGCATACGACAATCTTTTCAAGACATACGCCAAGACAATCGGTTGGGACTGGCGTCTGCTTGCCGCACAGGGCTATGTTGAGTCGCATTTCGACCCGAACGCCACATCCTGGGCAGGCGCTCGCGGACTGATGCAACTGATGCCCCGCACAGCCGCCCACTACGGTCGGCACGATGGCTCAATCACCGACCCAGACAACAGCGTATATGCCGCCTCACGATATATTGCCGACCTCAACCGCATTCTCTCGTCCTACGTCAAAGACCGCAACGAGCGAATAAAGTTTATCCTTGCCGCATACAACTCTGGAATAGCCCACATCTACGACGCTATAGCGCTTGCCCGCAAGCATGGAAAAAACCCTGCATTGTGGCACGACAACGTAAGCGAGGCGCTGATGATGAAATCAAACCCTGAATACTATAACGACCCCGTATGCCGCTACGGATATTTCCGCGGTCGCCAAACCGTGGAATATGTCAAAGAAGTGACTCGCGTATATGAACGGTTCAAAGGAAAATGAAAAAATCCAACATTATTTCGTATATTTGTAAAAGATAAGCTGCATCTCGGCAGACAAACAACTATAAGACCAATGAACGACAAACTTATAATTTACCAGATTCTGACAAGGCTGTTCACAAACAGCAACAAATACTGCGTGCCTAACGGCACTATCGAGCAAAACGGTTGCGGAAAGATGAACGACATCACAAGCCACGTGCTGGAATCCATACGCAGTCTTGGCTCAACGCATGTGTGGTATACAGGCATTATTGAACATGCCACCAAGACCGACTATTCGCGATTCGGCATACGTCATGACAATCCATATATCGTCAAAGGCCGCGCCGGTTCGCCATATGCCATAAAGGATTATTACGACATTGACCCGGATTTAGCCGTGAGCGTACCCGACAGAATGAAGGAATTTGAGGCTCTCGTGGACCGCACTCACAAAGCCGGCCTTAAAGTGATAATCGACTTCGTGCCAAACCACGTGGCTCGCCAATACCATTCAGATGCGGCCCCGGCTGGCGTGAAAGACTTCAGTGCCGACGACGACACTACAAAGTTTTTCAGCCCCAACAACAACTTTTACTACATTCCGCAACAGAAATTCGCCCCGTCAATCGACTTGGGCGAAGGAAAGTCGGCATACGTAGAATTTCCTGCAAAAGCATCGGGAAACGATTGTTTCAACGCGTTCCCCGGACAATATGACTGGTATGAGACTGTAAAATTAAACTACGGCGTCGACTACGGCGACGGCTCACGCCATTTCTCTCCTACTCCCGACACTTGGCTGAAGATGCTCAACATCCTTCGGTTCTGGGCAGGAAAAGGCGTAGATGGCTTCCGATGCGACATGGCGCACATGGTGCCTGTAGAGTTTTGGGAATGGGCTATCAAAGCTGTAAAAGAAAAATATCCCGATGTCAAATTCATCGCTGAACTTTACGACGTGAGCATATACCGCGACTACATATACCGCGGTGGTTTCGACTACCTATACGACAAAGTAAACCTATACGACCGTCTGCGCGGCATTATGTGCAGCAACGTGTCTGCCGCACAGATCACGCAATGTTGGCAAACAGTAGACGGCATAGGCAACCATATGCTCAACTTTCTCGAGAACCATGACGAGCAGCGCATCGCATCACGCGAGTTTGCAGGAAACGCCCGGCTGGCGATACCGGCATTGGTGGTCAGCGCAACCCTGTCGACCGGACCAATGATGGTGTATGCCGGACAGGAACTGGGAGAAAAAGCGGAAGACGCCAAAGGCTTCAGCGGGTTCGACGGACGCACAACCATCTTTGACTATTGGAGCGTGCCATCGCTGCGCCGTTGGATGAACGGAGGCAAATGCAACAACGAACTGCTCTCCGATGAGGAAGTGCGACTACGCGACACGTACAAGAAAGTGCTCAACGCTGCCAAAAACGAGCCGGCAATCAGCCGCGGACAGTTTTTTGACGTAATGTATGTGAATTACAACAACCCGACCCTCGACCCCCACCGCCAATACGCATATCTGCGCAAAGACGGAGACGAGGTAATCGTTATTGTAGCCAATTTCGGCGCCGAAGCCAACTGCCAAATCGCAATTCCACAGCACGCATTCGACATACTTCACTTAGAGAAAGGCACTTATGTCGCAACAGAAATTATCAGCGGCAAGCGTCAGAAAAAAACGCTGTCGCCCGACGCTCCATTCCAAACAGCTGTCGCTGCAAACAGCGCCGCCATGTGGAAAATCAAACTTACTCGACAAAATGCCTCTCCGAAGAAAAAATCTTCCATAAAGGGCGGTCGGGATAAATAAAAAGTAGTACTTTTGCATCAAAATTCAGCAACAATAGTTATGAATACAAACTTGCCACCTTACAAAATTTTCTCAGGAACAAAATCGCATTATCTGGCTGAGGCCATCTGCGCAGAACTTGGTGTTGAACTTGGAAAAATGAACATCCAGCGATTTGCCGATGGTGAATTCGAAGTATCATTCGAAGAATCAATCCGCGGTTGCGAAGTTTTCTTGGTTCAGTCCACATTCCCCAACACCGACAATTTGATGGAGCTTCTGCTCATGATTGACGCAGCAAAGCGCGCGTCGGCAAAGTCGGTTATCGCCGTAATCCCATACTTCGGATGGGCTCGTCAAGACCGCAAGGACAAGCCTCGCGTGTCAATCGCAGCAAAACTCGTTGCCGACCTGCTCAGCACCGCCGGAATCGATCGTTTGATTACGATGGACCTGCACGCAGACCAAATTCAAGGCTTCTTCAACGTGCCAGTCGACCACCTCTACGCTTCATCGGTGTTTATCCCATATATCGAATCCCTCAATCTCAAGGATTTGGTTATTGCAACACCTGACGTCGGAGGCGCGAAACGCGCAAACAGCTACGCAAAATATCTCAACGTGCCATTGGTGCTCTGCCACAAGCAAAGAGCCAAAGCAAACGTCGTTGAGAATATGACAGTAATCGGCGAAGTCGAAGACAAAGACGTAATCATCATCGACGATATGGTCGATACGGCCGGAACCATCACCAAAGCAGCCAACCTCATGAAAGAAAAAGGCGCGAAATCAGTACGTGCTCTCGCCTCTCACGCCATCATGAGCGACCCAGCTTCAGAACGCGTTGACGAATGCGCATTGACCGAAATCATCTTCTCCAACAGCATCCCTTATAAAGGAAATAGCAAGAAAGTGACCACATTGTCAATCGCCCCATTGTTTGCCGACACAATCCGTCGCGTACACAAATACGAGTCAATCAGTTCTCAATATCTGATTAAATAATTGTCTACGACATATTAAAATAGCGACGGCAGCTGGTAGTCCAGTTGCCGTCGCCATTTTTAAACCATATTGCAGACTTCTCATATTCACCCCAAAAGCTTGAACTGAGCATCAGTTTCTTTTATGCCATTAAATCACTAAAGATCAATGAATTCGCCAAAACAAATCGGTGACTATTCCAGTCACCGATTTCCTTTTTCTTCACCATTTTTTCAAACATCTCTTATTCCGAACTCGCGTTCAGAGCATGAAAAAAGGGCTGCGCCGTAAACCTTAATTACGACACAGCCCCTTTTTTATTGATTGGCGTCTGCGTTTGTTAGAAATTAACATTAACATCAGCACCAGCGCTGGCGTCTGCCCAATCCGCTGTTGCAGCATCAAACGTGATTGGCGAAAGAATCGGCTCACCATGGTCGTCATAACCACCTCCGAAAATAAGGGTGTAGATGTAACGCTTGCCCGGTTCCCATCCTGTGGCATTGTCGAATGGAACATATACCGTCTTATATCCAGTAGCCGAGCCGATAAGATATGAATCGTTTTGCTTCAATTTCATAGAAATCTCCAAATAGCACTCCTTTTTGGTGTTAGCCTCATGCATTGACACCGCTGCACCAGCAGAATAAGTGCTCCACTTTTTCAACTGCTGAGGTATCATCATCAGCGGACTATTCATATCAGAAAGATTGACAACAGCGTTGTTGGTCTTAACGTTAGCCGCATTGAGTTTTACAGTATAAGCGCCCTCAGCAACTGGAGAAAGACTCCAATTGCTCATCGCAGGCTCTCCCTCAGGAAGCGTAAACGTGCCGCCATGGACAAAGTTGTGAATCTTTACATTTTCGACATCAACCTCAAGAATGCTTGACGTGGTTTTTGCCTTGAACACCACCTGCGACAAGATGTGCTTGAATTTCATCTGCACAGCCATTGTTCCATTGTTTTCTTTATTGCGGCCTTTGGTAACAGCATACATAACATCATAGTTTGTTCCCGTAGAGTTGTACTCATCAACAGTTGCATAAGTTATTGTCTTTGCAGCCGATGTCATGTCATAGGCAAAGCGATGAACAAGGTCATCCGTGATAGCCGGACTTACAGCATAGAAATCAACATCTCCAGAAGTTGGCCAATATGCCACTTTGTCCGGGTCGTCATAATCCCACGCCGATGTCTTGTACACAATCTTAACGCCATGGTCTGAAGCTCCAGCCTCGTGCTTTCCTCCCATAAACAACGCATTGTCGCTGCTCATGAAAGCCATCACATCAAAGTTGGTTGAGGTAAGGTTATGTGTGCCAATCGGTGTGGTACGGGTGTCTGACAATCCTGAGATTCCGGCAAAGCGGATTGCATTGGACTCCGACTTACCTACATTAGCCAATTCCTCCTCATTCGAGCAACTTGCAAACACTGTTGCAACCGCTGCCATTGCTAAAATTTTTCCAATTTTCATTTTTCTTAAATTTTTAAATGATTTATGATTAATCTATAATATTATGTCTGATTCTATATCTCCCCACTCGTCAACACTCGGATCAAATCCGAAATTGCCTGAGTTGCCACCATGTTTGTCGAGATCCAAATCTGTGTCGATCACAATGTCTACATTTTTCAGATGTCCCTTTTGACTATTTATCTGTTGAGTGACGTCATATTCACCTTTCACCATTTTACCGCTGGCTGTGCGTATATATAGTATTGTTTTATACACATCGCAATCAGCAGCTCCAAAGGTGTAGCACCAACTTGTAATCACATCATCGTTTCTCTCCATAGCAAAACAGACTTCTGCTCTCGACTCCTGAATTTCCCTGTCGCCACCAACGGAATACTCACTGCACATCAACCGCTGGACAGCCACACATCCCGAAAAATTCTGCAGATTTTTCACGCCGCGCACCGTGTATGTGTAGCGACACACCATAGGTGCCACCGGAAGCACTATTATCTGCTCGCAGCCAATCTTTACTTCCACTTTCACAGCAACCATACGCCCTCCACACAAATAGTCGGGCGTGCGGAAAGCCTTGACGTCGCCAACCTGCGCGACACCTGTCGTTGCGGCTATCGACGAAAAACCGTCGGCTCCGTTGTATTTCACCCTCTGCGTGTCGTTGTTGAAGCACACCACATCGTAAACCCCTGAAGGAATTTCTACGCAGCCACCTTTTTTCCCAACGAAATCGCGAACAATCTCCTCTCCTCCATTCCGAGGATAGAATATCACCCGCATACCGCCGGGAGAATAAGCCTCCGGCATCTGGCTCCACTCAAACTCCACCGACACCTTGGCGGAATGTGGATGGCTATAGCATAACTCTTTATGCTCGCACGACACAACTATCATCGACAACACCATCAATAACGCGTATATAGCAATCATATTCTTCATATCCGTCACTTGGTCTTGTTAGTGTTTCCTCTTCCAATCAGCCATACAAGCGAAATCTCCGCTTTTGTCGGGCCAATCCAATGTCTGCGTTTGGTGGATTGCCAAACGTAATGGCCGTCCTGTGGCAAATATTCCTTATATTCTCCACCCATATAGCCAAGCCCGATAGAAAAATCTATATTCAGCCGCTTTGCCACCGGAAGCGAATATCCGTATGACACGCCAGCCGCATAACTCCAACGGTCGGCAAGATATCCGCGTCCGCCAAGTTCAAAGTCATAGGTCACAATCTGCGCATACGCCCCAATGTGGTGACCGGTCAGAGGCTTTCTCTTGGCAGCCGAACCCAACCACTTTCTCAATTCCACATCACCGCCATAAGTGCGCCAATAATTATGCACGCGGTCGCTTTTCCACCATGCATACATCCAATATGCGTCAATGCTCCAGTTCTTGCCAAGATATATCTCCAAGCCGCCGTTGGGCACAAGCAATGCATCATAGAGCATATTGGTCTTTACACCTGCATACCACGGCTTTTTTTGCGCCTCCGGCATTACATCCACTCCGGTTGAGATGCGGATTTCCGCAGGCTCTACAAATGCGGCTTCAAGCAACGCCCTACTGTCGGACACCAAATCGTCGATGCGATACACAGCCACCACTTTCACCCCCGCTTTTCTCAACTCGGGGAAAAGTCGATTGTACATATATCTATATGGCTTTCCTTCGTCAAGAGCCTTCAACTGGGCGAACATCCTGTCTTCAGACTCTTTGTCATTTGGCATAGCAAGACGACAAAGCAAATCCAATGTTGCTTCGCACGACGGCAATTCACTATCAGCCACGGCAAGGGCCAACAAGCCTTTCCAGTCGCGTCCCACAGCAACCACCTCCGGCGAAATTCTTCCGCCTCCGACTTCAGCAATGTAAGAAGCGATGCGGTCGGCACGCCGCTTCGATAAACCTTTATTGTAACCTATGCCTCCCTCCGGCGAAGCCGCACCATAGACCGTTATGCTCACAATCTCTACATCTTTGCGTTTTGCCATCTCCAGCAAATCTGCCAACGATCCATAAAACTGAGAGTTGCCTGCTACTGATTCATTAAACAACGATTTGCTCTGTTGAAAATGTATTCTCAACGAGTCGCTGATCTCTTGACATACGGCTTGGGTTCCACACAGCAAGATTATCACAACAAATAAAATATGTCGAAATCGTATCTCCAATATCTAAATTACAATCTTCTTTTTACAAATATTTTTCCTTTCCACCAAAAGGCAAAAAGGACTGCAAAGATAGTATTATTGCCGAGAAAAGGGAAACCTTTCCGACCAATAAACCATTCATTTAATGGATTTTAACCAAAACAAGCGTATTAAATTGTAATTTTAGACAGTCTATTAATGCAAAAATAAGAAACAAAACGACTAATATGTTTTCAATATCAATTTGTATCCATTTCACCTAAACTATTGAGAAACAGCAATAATCACACTGCATGATTTACCCCCCCCCATTCCGACTTTTAAAACAATTTTATCACTTAGCGAGCAAATGAATATTAGAATTGTAATATTCCGACTTTCCGGTAACTTCCTCTCCCACAAACGGAGGCAAAGGAAACTGCGTATCCGCCTTTGGGATTTCTATTTCAGCAACAATCACACCATCGAGCGAACCATGAAACACATCGACTTCCCAACAGAATCCCCCAAACGGCACTACATACCGCGTCTTTTCAATCACCAATCCACGACATGCCGAGAGCATTGCGTCAGCATCAGCGACAGGCACCTCATATTCAAACTCATTGCGCACGCAACCTCGGTTGCGGGTCTTGACCGTCAGGAAAGCCCTGTCACCCGCAATGCGCACACGCACCACAGCATCAGCGTCGCGCGACAGATAGCCCTGCCGCATATCCACGACCGACGTTGCCGCCCCCTTAAAAGATTGGTCCACCACAAGGAATTTACGTTCTATTTCAAGTGCCATAATTAAGAAATATTACAAATAAGAACAAATTAACGTCAAAAAGGAGAGTTTTTATGTCCAAAACTCTATCCACGGACACGGGAAAGTGCCTACTTTTGCAAAAGTAATAAAAACAGATATATTTCAGAAATGACAAACGGGACAAAATTTTTTCATCTTGTGTGCCTGCTGGCAGTGATGTTGACAATGGCACAGCCCCACTCTCTAACATATGCGCAAGCGCCAGTGAAGCCCACCACAATCAAAGGCGTGGTGGTCGACTCGCTGACACGCGAGCCTATACCGTTTGCCATGGTGTTGCTGCAAGGCTCAAGCGCCGGCACACAGGCAGATGCCGACGGTCGGTTTGACATAACGACAAAGGTGAATTTCCTTTGCGCCAACTTCTCCATGATGGGCTATGCCCCAAAAGATATTTATGTGAGCAAAGGCGAAGTGAACGATCTTACCGTCGAGCTGTCGGCCGACGGCGTGGCTTTGAAGGAATTCGTTGTGCGACCAGGCAAGGAACACTATTCCCGCAAAAACAACCCAGCCGTTCAGTTTATGGAGAAACTGCGCGACATGAAAGAAAAATACGACCCCCGCAACCACGACTACTACAGCTACGACAAATATGAGAAGATGAACTTTGCCCTCAACGACTTTTCGGAGAAGAACAAGGACAAATGGCTTTTCAAAAAATTCAAATTCATTTTTGAATATATGGACACATCGGAAGTGTCGGGCAAACCGATTCTCAACGTGTCGGTTAAGGAGAAACTCTCCACCGCATATTTCCGACGCAATCCCCATGCCGAGAAGGAGTTCGTGAAAGGCATCAAGCGAGCCGGTGTCGACGAGATTTTCGACGAGGAAAGCGTGCAGCGTTTTCTGGAGGACGTGTTCAAGGAAGTCGACATCTTCGACAACGACATCGCCATTATGCAGAACCGCTTTGTCAGCCCGCTGTCGAAAATAGGCTCAGGCTTCTACAAATACTATCTGTCGGACACCATCCCAGTCGACGGCGTCAAATGTATCGAACTCAGTTTTGCACCGTTCAACAACCGCACGTTCGGATTCTTCGGCCGCATCTACGTGCCGCTCGGTGACAGCACAATGTTTGTAAAGAAAGTTGTGATGAACGTGCCACGCGACATCAACCTCAACTATGTGAACAACCTGCGCATAGAGCAGACCTTCGACAAGGCCCCCGACGGCTGTCGCATAAAGACAAAAGACGATATGACTGTGGAATTCTCAATCATCCCGTCATCGCAAGGACTCTATGCCCGTCGACGCACACTTTATGAGAATTTCAGCTTCGACAAACCGGAGAACGACGGTATCTTCAACGAGGAGGCCAAACTCATCGAAGCCACCGACGCAAGGCAGATGCCCGACGAGTACTGGAAGGAGAACCGAATGACACCTATAAAAGAAAAAGAAAACGCCATAGACAAGCTGCTGACGCAGCTGCGGTCAGTGCCGGCTTTCTATTGGACAGAGAAAACCATATCCGTCCTTGTGTCAGGCTACATCCCTACAGGCGACAAAAACACGAGCAAATTTGATTTCGGACCAA
>UMGH01020767.1_pt1 | contig 14251 bp, 14 predicted proteins | sample 1965231 | NCBI WGS metagenome assembly UMGH01 (sample SAMEA4836068, study PRJEB28245) | human gut metagenome | biome: gut microbiome; material: fecal sample | place: Denmark | collected 2008 | reverse complement strand
TTTCCCTACAAATACACAAACCGGTTCTCCATGATACCGGGCTTCGTAAAAAATCCCGGCTTGTAAACACTGGCGAATGACTTCTGAGCTGATCCCCCGTTTCTGCAAATAGGAGACCGCAGCGGTCGCGCAACGTCTGGCCCAGGGGAGAGAGAATGCTTTCTTTTCCAGTTCCTTTGATACCTGTATTTCTGCCGTACTTCGGTAAGCCGGTGTATATCGGATTTCGCCACCTACCAGAGCATGAACCGCATCCACAAGACCATATCCCCGAATCTGGATCAGGTAGTCCAGCGCATTGATACTCCGTCCACGGCTGTTCCAGTACCAGTACCTTTTCCCGGTCACATATACCAGACTGTCATGCTCCTTATGCCGGAAATTAGGTCCATCCCGTTTCAGCACGCCGGGTTCATGGAATTGCAGGTAAGTAAACAAGTCAGCTTCCCGCGCTGCCTGAATCTGTTCTTTGGTTACGCCGGGCATAGTACCGGCACAGTGTTTCTTTTCATTGTGCTTTGCCTCCTTTCTGTGATGAAATGAAAAAAGACACCCAAAGGTGTCTAACAGCCGTACAGGTCGTGATTGACCTCGGCACGGTAATAGCTGTCCATTGTAGCCGGGGCATTATACAGCGCCGCCAGCAGATATGCTTTGATATTTCCGACCTTCGTCGTGTTCTTGTCGATACAGTCAAAGACATACTCTAAATGACCGGAATTGATCTTCAGGAACCGGCTCTTGACGATCTCCCGCGGAAAATCATCTCCGGCAATGCGTATGTAAGGGCGTTTCGACAAAATCACTTCAAGCATAAGTTCAAGGGCTTCGTCCAGACGTTCCCTGCCATACCGTAAGACCAGTAAGTCATATTCGATATTTTCTTTGATGATTTCACGATAGGCTTCTATCAGCTCTATCCGATCCATCCCATCCGTGCGGCTCGCCGCTTCCGGCTCTGCCGGATAGATTGATGGATAAGTTATTGATCTATCTTTTTTTGATTTTTTTGTTTTTAATGGATTAGTATTTAATTGTGCCGGATTTTCCTGTTCAGGTTCCGCCTGTTTAGGTTTTGCCTGTTCAGGTTTTACCTGTCTTGGATTTTCCCGTTTAGGTGAAAGCCCTGTGTTTTCGGTACTTACAGGCTGCTCATGGATCGTATATTCAATGTCTCCCAACTGCCCGTTATCATAGCGGAGGCGCTGTCTGGTGAGATAACCATGCCGCTCCAGTTCCTTCAGGGCAGTAGTGATAGAATCCACACCGTCCTTGCAGATATGGGCGAGTCCCTTCGTGGTATAATCCCAATCTTCCGGCAGTGACAACATAAGTGATAAAAGCCCCTTTGCCTTTAAGGACAACCCCGTATTGCGCAGATGGTGATTGCTCATTATCGTAAAGTCCTTTGTTTTCTCTACACGGAATACTGCCATTGTATCGCCTCCTTTCTTCGACTATTCCGTTACAAGGCATGATCCCTGTGGTCATAATGGAGATGGCCGCCAGAGACCTTCGCATGGTTTTTCAGTTTCACTTCGCCCCGTTCCTGGCTCTCTAAAAATTTCTGATAGCCGGCATCTGTAAGGAACAAGCGCATCTTATCGCCTTTGTCGCCAACAGGGGAATCGTAAGACAATACATCAAAAACGATCATGTGCCTTACATCCGGGTCAAATCGTTCAAGTGCCATGATGTCATGCCCCTTCAATTTTTCTGCACCTGATTGCTGTCTGGCCTCGGCGATCTTTTCTCCAATCGTCCGGGCTGGATAGAGCAGACGGTAATTCTTCTGAATATCTTTTACCAAGTCCATGCACTCTGCATTTGACAGAACACGAAGTTTTGCCATAAGACCTTCTGCCGCCTCCCGCTGTTCGGAATTATTTGAGTACCTCACGGTCATATAAAGTTCATTCAGGATCTTTGTCTGATAATCGCCCTCCACCTGAAAGAGCAGCTTTTTTTCCATTTCGTTTAATTCCATGGGGATCTCCTTTCTCTTGAAAATAGGTATGAAAAAAGGGCGCCCACCTATAAAAGTGAAACGCCCTTTGGCTTATACACTATTAAATTTTATATACAAAGCAAGTTTGCCGCCGTTATGCCACATTTTGCTGGTATCTCAATGTTACCTTTCCATCCACAAAGGGGTGAATACCCTCAAATTTCAAATGAAACAGCGCTGCACTCTCAATCGGGTGCAGTTTTTTCTTTGAAAACTCTTTTACGAGCTTTTCCATCTGTTCCGGAACAACAACCGGCTCCGGCGGCGTATGATGTGCGCCCATAATTTTAACAGGAATCCGTCGATAAACGCCGCGGTCCTCCGGTCGATCCATCAAAACCAGCGTGTGAATCTGTTTGATAATGGTTCCGCAGCCACGGGCAATGGGCGGATAACTCGGTTAATCCCTCTCCCGGCATGATCGTTTTCTTTGACTGGAATGACCCGACCGGCGCATCCGGTCCGCAGGACGGCGAAGCCGATCACGTCGGCATCGTGGAAAAATGCGAAAACGGCATCGTCTACACCATTGAGGGCAACTCCGGCGACGCCTGCCGCCGGAACCAATATCCCGTCGGGTATTATGAAATCCTTGGATATGGGATCTTGAACCCATAGGAAACCAGCCGTCTGAGTTAGGCGGCTGGTACATAATTTAGCAATGTTCCTTCGCAATACAAGTAGGTATACAGTGCAGTGAAATCTTCAGACATAATTTTTGCTCAATTCAGACAATATTTTGGCATAAACGTCAACTATATGCTATTGTATAGACAAAAAATTCAGGTTTCGGCTATATATAACTTGAAACTTGATTTTGCAAGCAGTGGTGGCCACCACAGACAAAAAATATTTTTTAGCGAAAGGGTGACAAACTCAATGAAACCAAAAAGACTGTTAGCGTTGTTGATAGCTGTTGTAACGGTGGTATCCGTATTTACGATACGTTACATAAATTTTGAATTCTAAATCTATTTGAATGTAGTTTTTTATATAATCTCGTAAATCGTCTTAGTTCAGGAGTTAATATTATGAACAAAAAAGCTATAATCTGCACGGTTGCAATTCTCATTCTGTTGGTCGGCGCATCGGTTATTTATTTTATCATGGATCGATCAAGTGAAGCGGAAACGGAAAATTCATCGTCTATGTCAGCTGCTGAACCCGAAAGCTCGAATTCTCCATTAGAAACGTCAAGCGAAGCACCGACAGAAAGTGAACCAAAAGAAAGTGCTTCTGAAACAACTTCATCGGAAATAAGCTCACCGGAAGCCGATGCCCTTATACGGACTTTTGCGGAAATAGGTGAACCCTATACGCTGCACAGTCGGTACTATAATCAAGGCGAAGCAAAAACAGAAGATGCACCGTGGCTCGGCTGGGATGGCGACTTAGAGCTTTGTATAACTGATGCTATCGTTAAAGAATATGAGGAAAGTGATATTAAATATAACTCGGATAGTTCTATCTGGGCAAGATACGCATCCGACTTTGAAGACCCGTGCATACTGCATGTAGAATTATCCCTTAAGAATGTTGATGCAGAAAACAAAAACGGCGTAAAATATAAATTCAACGCCAATATGTTTGTACTTAGCGCGTATGAAGATCTCCTTCCCGAGAATCAGAACAACCCGGAGGGGTATACAACCGTCGGAAATTATTATTCTGCATACGAGACCTATTTTGATCCACACGGTCCCGGAGACGATTACTGGAGCTTTGAATTACAGCCGGGCGAAACACAAAATTTCACAATAGAGTTTTTGATCGACCGCGTATATTTATCGCAAAAAGATCCGTTCTTAGCCATCACCCCCGGCAGAGAAATCTTTTACGGCGTTATGCTGCGTGATTTAGCAAAATGAAAGGATAGCCCACATGAAAAGTCTTAGGCACTTTCTGCAAAATGAGCTCTACAATTTATTTCACAGCAAATCATTTCTATTTGTGCTGCTGATTTTACTTATAATCGTAACAGCAGATGATATTTTGGCTTATAAATCATATAAAGACAACTTACAGCTTACCCTTGCAACTGTAAATTTGCAGGTAGACGGTACATTTGCCGAATACCCTTTCCTGCAAATCTACACTCTTTATAATTCGTGGATCGGCGGTCGAGCCAATGAAACGCTGCCGATGGTTTTCTTTTATACGATGCCGGTTTTTGTCGTTATCCCGTACAGCTGGTCTTATCTTGCGGAAGAAAAGAACGGATACGACCGCATTATGGCATCGCAGCTTGGAAAAGCTTCTTACTTTTTAGGAAAATATGTCTCCACATTCCTTTCAGGGGCTTTAACGGTTTTGCTGCCGATGCTTTTTAGCTTTTTGCTTGCGTCATGCCTTGTGCCGGCTTATCGCCCGGATATAAACTTTGCCTTATATTATCAAGTAAGCGCAACTAAGCTGCTCGGAAACCTCTACTACGCTCACCCGTTATGCACAGCTTTCCTGAATATGCTGATGATCGGTATATTCGCCGGTGCATGGGCAACGATTCCGCTTGCACTTTCATTCTTTGAAAAGAATAAATTCGTGGTCCTTTTTGCGCCGTATCTTGTACTGCTGTATATCATCGCATCTTTGCAAAAAGCATCCGTATACCGCTCATTTACCGAAACCTCTGTTCTAAACTACATTTGGATGACCAGTTCTTCATCCAATCAATCTATCGTAGTCTATGCGATTATGATGGCATTACTCATTCTTCTGCCGCTCGCTATTGTTTTGGAAAGGGGGAAAGACACAGATGTTTATTAAATTTTTGGATCACGATCTGCGCTACGGCATAGGGTACGCTAAAAAGCGCTTGATTGTTACATTTATTATGTTCTTCTTCCTTTCAATTTACCATTTCTGGACGCTGCGCATTTTCGAGCTCACAGATCCGCAATATCTGGAATCCCCTGTTACAACGGCCGATTACTTCTTAGCACTGATCGGCGGCTGCGGCAAGGTGAACCTGATCTCCGGCGCAGAAAACGATTTCGTAATGCCGACGATGTGGTTTGTATTCGTCTTATGGATGCAATTTACTTCTCTATATTATCCGTTTGCAGAATTAAACGGCATAGGCAAACAGCTAATGGTGCTCTCCGGCAGCAGAGGAAACTGGTGGCTTTCAAAATGTGTTTGGACAATCATCAATACCATTACAAACTATTTGATCGTTTTTGCAGCCAGCACGATTGCCGGATTATGCTTTGGTGCAAAGCCGAGTATGCAGGCAAATTGGTATGTTTCGAGAGAGCTCTACATGAAAGCAGACGACCTAACGAGCAGCACCACTTGGAATATTTGGTCGGTATTTTTAATGACCGGCTTCACCATGATCGTACTCGCATTGGTACAGTTGATCTTATCTCTCATTTTGAAACCGGTGCAAAGCTACTTCGTACTTGCCGGCTATTTATTCGCAGGCGCCTATATTCAAAGCCCGGTGTTTTTTGGTAACTATGCCATGGGCGCAAGAAACGCACTGCTTGTGTCAACCGGTCTGACCATGCCGTTCGGTATATTATTGGGAATATGGCTCGCTGTGCTTAGTATCGGTATAGGGTATTTTGTGTTCCAATATCGAGACATTCTCGGCTCAGACCTATCGTAGTCATGAAAAGGAGTAAGCCTATATGGAAATCGTAGTAAATCATGTTACAAAAACGATCAAGAATATTACCGTCATTGAAGACGTCTCGCTCACCCTTACAAGCGGTACGATCTACGGTCTGCGCGGTGTGAACGGCTCCGGTAAAACTATGCTTATGCGGCTAATCGCCGGGCTGATCCGCCCGACGGAGGGCACGATCACGATTGATGGTAAGGTACTTGGAAAGGATATTTCTTTTCCGCCGGACATTGGTATGCTGATTGAAAACCCGGCATTTATCGATCATTATACGGCGGCACAGAACTTAAAGCTGATTGCAAATATTCACCGAAAAGTCGGGGAGGAACGTATCTGCGAAGTGTTGGAGCAGGTCGGACTCGGCGCGGATGATCCGCGAAAATACAAGCAGTTTTCACTCGGTATGAAGCAGAGATTAGGCATTGCCGGAGCAATTTTGGAATATCCTGCGCTGCTTCTGATTGATGAGCCGACAAACGCACTGGATACAGACGGCATAGAAATGGTGAGAGATCTGCTTCTTGAGCAAAAACAGCGGGGCGCATTGGTTATTCTGGCTTGCCATGATTTTTCTGTTCTACGTGAGCTGTCCGATGAAATCTACCTTGTACGGGAAGGACGTGTAACGCCGTATGAAACGCAAGATAAGAGTGAGTAAAACGCTTTCGGTCATTCTTTTGTCCGTTGCACTGGTGCTTTGTGCATGGCGCATCTGGTACGTTAATGCAACTGCCTATTCATTTGAAACGCAGGAATACGGCATCGGCGAATGGATTCCCCTAAACGGTGATTTTTTCTACTCAAAAGAAGAAAATACCAATGGATATTCTGTTCGTGTTCGTGAAGCGGAAGTAGTGCGTTATGAAGATTTTATGCAGCGATTCGGCAAGCCTGTCGATTATCTTGCAGAAAACACGCAGCATGACGTGGTTCTGCTGACCGTTGATTTCAAAAATGAAAACAATACGGACGGCGGCGTTTTTATCCGCGATTTTAACCTTTTGAATGAAGCGCAGTCCGCTTACTTCAATAAGAGTGAAATCTATATGAAAATCGCAAACCCGGATCTTAACTCAAAAGCAGATGGCATCTCTGTGATGCCCGGAACGGAAGCTTCTCTTTATATGGTCTACCCAACATCCGGCCGTGCAGATGGCGTGACTTACCTTGAGGAACAAGCCGGAAAAGAACAAATCGTTATGTACCTAAATGTCAGCTTGTACCCAGTGAAAAAATGCGTGCGTATGGTTCTTCCGATGCCGTAAAAATTAAAACCGCCTGCTCATGTATCAAAATTAGATACATAGCGGGCGGTTTTATATGGAATATGAAATAAGAAGTTATCTTACGGGTTGTTGTATTTCATTAGGTGTTTTATATAGTAATACGCTTCTAATGGCAGTAAAGTTTGAGTGACTGATCGGTAGGCTCTCTTGATTATCCAACTTAACTTCTGCATCAGCAAAGCAAGTCACATGATCTATATTTACAAAGCAGCTTCTGTCTATAAATAAAAATCTACTGTCATTTATTTCTTTATAAATCTCTTTTAACGGTAATTGAAGATGAAAATTGCCGTTCTTTGCTTTGATCATGGTTATACGATTAACTCGCTTTACGTATAAGACATCATCTAATGGAATTCGGATAATTTCCGAATAATGAGAAAACGTGTAGTATCCTCTTTGCTTTTTAGAGGAAATTTCCAGTGCAGTGCAAAGTGCTTCCGGCAGATCCGAAAACAAATTGTGTGTGGATAGATACCGAAATGCGCCTACCTGATACCCCAGCCGAGTAAAATCGTAGTCGAGAAACTTTGAAAAGAGAATGACGATAGTGTCCGTAGCGGTTTTTCGTATTTCCGAAAGTAAACGAAAATCTTCATGTGGATGAGCATCAATTTCGACCATAAGAATATCGAAGTGAATTCCATCTACCATATCATCACGAAGCGATGCTAATTGCTTATACTGCTCAATCAAAATGCACTTGGTTTCATTTTTATATGTTTCTACAAAGCTTTGAATATGAGATTCTATTTTTTCCAATAGTTCGTAGTTTTTTCCGCAAAGTGCTAAACGAAACATGATTATACCTCCCGTCCGCACCGATCGTATTGTAAATTTAAATGAAAGTTGAGAACCACTCAGACCTTCTGGTATAATGGTTTCACCACAAAACACATATTTCCCCCAAAAAAGAGGGTTCTCATGATGAAATCATACCACATTTAGTGTCCAAAATGCAACAATAATCATTCATTTTATCGTTACGGCAAAGATCCCGATGGGTATCAGAAGTATCTCTGCCGAACCTGCCAACATCAATTTGCACCCGAACGCCCAAGAGCACGGGAAGAGCATCGTCGGAAGTATAAAAAAGAATTTCTAATACTTAGTTTTTCTAACACTTGTGATTTAAAAAATCCTGTAGCTATATCACATCCATCTTCAGATTTATAAATTCTCTTAATTCCACTTATATAAGGCATGTACTTTACACCAAGCATCCACGGATACGCAGCAGGAAAAGTTATTTTTTCATCATTTGATCCAGAGCTTATAATCTGGATCCCATCAGAAACTATTCTTTGTGTTATATTATATAATGCGTGTAGATGAATCCAATTATGAATTCCTATACTCAAACAAATACATTTAAAATTACTTTTTTCAAATAACTGAAATGCTGAGCATACCTCTTCTAAAGAGATTTCCATATGTGAGTCCCCTAAAGAAACTGCTGTAACATTTGCATCTTCAAATTTTTCTGCCAAAATAGATGCACACACTGTTCCGTGGGTCATTTCAGCCCACTTATATTCTTTGATTGAATTCCCATGAGCATCTATGACGGTTATATCTTTACCAATTAGATTTGCAACTTCATTTTTACTTATATAATTATCTATAATTGCCACTTCTACCCCACGATTTTCACCTCCATGCCCTCATACGGCATTTCATTTTCAGATAAATGTATCTCAAACGCCACGGGGTTCGTTTCTCGGCGCAATGCACCGATGAGCACTTTGCCTTCCTGCTCGGTCGAAAAGATCTTTTCCGATTCCACAACATGCAAAAAATACGCCTTGCCGAACGCGCCGTCCTCCTGCTTTACGGTGTAAACGCGGTAGCCTCTCTGCCGATTACCATAAACGGCTTCGCGCGGCACAACGCCGTCTTCCACACGCATCAGCGTTACGGTAGGTAATGCGTTTATGTGCGTGGTCTGTGCGTAGACCGTCATGCACAGCACAAACAGAAAATATACCGCGCCGAGCGCGCAACAGATTTTCACGCGCAGCTTCACTTTTCGCTTCATTTTGCACCTACACTTTCAGCTCAGAGAGCACAACGCCCTCGATCAAATGATCCTGCCCGAGGAAAAACACCAGCAGCGCCGGTATAAGATAAAACACGGAGACCGCAAAGAATATGCCCGGCGCTTCCGACACCACGTTCGCAAGGTACACGGAAAGCGGGTTTTCATACGTTTTGCGAATAAACACCACCGCTTGGTCGACGATATTCCAGTTATCCGCAAAGAGCAAAACGGTCAACGCCGCCACGACCGAGGACAAATTTGGCCGCACGATCAGTCTGTACGTTTGGTACGCCCCCGCGCCGTCCAGCGCTGCAGCTTCTATGCAGGAGGTCGGAAAATTTTTCAACTGCTGCCGAATGAGCACCACGCCAAGCGGGTGAAACACCGCCGGTAATATAATCGCGAGTACATTGTCCCGAATATGCAGCCAACCCGCCACCACGAAGTTCGGCACAAGCAAAAGCTGCGCCGGCATCAGCATGATGACGATGTACACAAGAAACAGTGCTTCCTTGTGCTTCCACATGACACGCTCAAAACCATACGCCGTCAGCGGCGCCAAAATCGTTTGCCCAAGCAAAACCGGGATCACGATTGCAACGGAATTCCAGAACATTCTCAGGTACCCCGGACTTTTCAAAAACAGCGCGCGGTACTGCCCTAAATCGAACCGTTCGGGGAGAAGTCCCACACGCACAAAATGCACACCGCGCGAAGCGAAATCCGCTTCGTTTGCGGGCAAAATCTCCGCCGAATACCGACTGATGATCTCCGCACTGCTCATAAATGAGTTGGAAATGACAAACAGCACCGGAAATATCGCTACACCTGCGAGTAAAGCCAAAAATATGTAGGAAGGAATAGAATATTTTTTCATGCTCGCCCCCTATTCCAGCGCATCCGAAACGCGCTTTTGCAAACGGAACACCACGAGCAGCACTGCGCCGATGCACACGAATAGAATGTACGCAATGCTCGAAAGCCGCGGCAAGTTGAGCGCCGCGAACAGATTGTTCATGTAGTGCTGGAGCATGTAAATATCCGGTCCCGGGTACGCGCCGAACAGCATGTAAATTTCTTTGAACACCTTAAACGCGTTGACGACCGACATCAAAAACACCACGAACGTCGTCGGCGCAAGGTATATCCACGTCACCTGCCGAAACTGTGCCAAGTGTCCGCCGCCCTCCAGCGCCATCTGCTCGTAATACGTCTTCGGGATCCAGTTGAGTCCCGACCAGAACAGAATTGTGTTGTAACTCACGGTCTTCCACAAAAATACGAATACCAAAATCGCCATGCGCCCGTTTAATTGTATCAGCGATTCATGCGGCACGCCGAACAGCACCAGCGTGCGGATCAAAAGCCCGTTTTGGTCGAATAAGATCTTCCAAAAATACGCGCCCGTGCCGCTCGGCACCACAAGCGGTAATAATAGGCACAGCGATAAAAGCTGCCGCCCGCGGCTGATCTTCCGCAAGCAAAGCGCCGTCAAAAGCGCCAAAGCCATGCCGAGCGGCACCGTCAGCGCCATGAAGATCAGCGTATTTTTCGCCGCCGTGCGGAAAAGCTCGTTTTGCAGCACGTCGATAAAATTTTGCAGCCCCACAAATTGCCCGGAGCCGATGTTGTCGATCACCGCATAATACGCCGCATAGAGAAACGGAACGCAGTAAAACACCGCAACACCGAGCAAACTCGGCGCCAAAAACAACCAGTAGATTTTTCGATTCTTCTTCATGTTCTCTCCCCTTTCGGGCTGTGTCACTCCGCAAAATACTGCTCTGCACTCGCCTGTAATTTCGCCGCCGTTTCCTCCGCGGGCGCTTTGTCCGCTGTTAGGTACGCATTCACCGTTTCGTACAAGGACACATACAAGCGGTCATCGATCGTCGGGATTGCATTATATTTTTCCATAATCGCATCAAAGTTTTCGAGCGCGCTCTCGGCTTCTTCCTCTGTGAAATTAAACTGCCGCTGCAGCATCAATACCGTCAAATTGCGGTCATAGGCGCGATTGATGCTATACGACCACGCCGTGACGTTATCGATATACTCCGTGAGGTCGCCCGTTACAAAATCGATATACGTCCACGCATTTTCAGCGTTTTTACTTTCCGTCGGGATCGCAAGCGTGCAGAATTTTTCCAATAACACGTCGCCATTTTCAAGTGCAAACGGTTTTGGGTCGTTCACCGTCTCTTTCGGGTACCCTACCGGGAACGCGAGAGACGGGCTCGGCACGCTGTTATACACCGCAAAATAATCGCTGAAATTGTCCGAACCCGAAGTCGTGTAGTCGCTGCCCGGCGCAAACGCAAAATCGTACATATTTTCTAAAAGCTGCACACATTCCGGTGTGTCGAAGCGCGCCGTTTTCTCATCAAAATCCAAGAACGCGGAAAGCTCGTTCATGACCGCAGAAGCCTTGGGGTACTCTTTGATCATGTAGTATTCCGAGCCTTTTTCTGCTTGCTGCGTCCAGTCATTCAGCGTGGAAAAGCTCAACGTTTCCGGCAACTCCACACCGAGCGACTCTGTCATTTTCTTGTCCGTCCACACCGCCATCGGCAACACCGTGACCGGCATTTCATAAAGTTTTCCGTCCACGCGGTATGTGTCCACCATGTTTACATAATCTTCTTGCGCATTATTGTCGTAAAACACGCCGAGGTCACGCACCAGCCCGCTGTTTGCAAGGTCGCGCACAGATAAAAGCTGTGTGTCCAGCAAATCGATCTCCTCGCCGCCCACCAACGCAAGCTGCACCTTTTCGCGGTAGCCGTTCTCTGGGTACGTCACCATCTCCACCGTCACGCCGGGAATTTCCTCCGCGAACAGCCCGCTGAACCGCTCGTAATGCACGGCGGAATACTGCGGGCACACCAGCGTCCATGTGCCGGAAAGTGTATTCGCGTCTTCGCTTTCCGCGCTTTCTGCAGAAACGCTCGGCTCCGGCGTCGCCGCCATATTTTCGCTGTAAATATCATCCGCATTTGAAGCACAGCCCGCAAGGCAAAGCAAATTAATAGCTACTAGTATGCTTATAATCTTATTTTTCATTTATATTGTCTCCATAAAGTCACAAATTTGTGGCGCTAAAAATTCATATGATAAACTGGCTATCCGCGGTTCGATAGCCAGTTTATATGCTATATTTTAAGCAATTAGATGTTTTAGAATGCATTTTATGATTTCACTCCCCTTTCCCGCTCAAAAGCAGGATGGGCTCCGTTTTCAAATTTCGGTTCACAAGTACCAGCGAAAGCAAAAAGATGAACACAAGCAGGCACACTGGGATGAATACATACACCGCGACCGGCACCGTCGCGTCCGTTTCCGGCTCCGTGACTTCCGTCTGGCCCTTCGCCCAAATGCTGAACGTGGTGTCGATCTCCTCCGTCTCCGACTGTGCCGTACCCGTCAGCACATCGCTTTGCAGCAGAACTGCACCGATGCCGACGCCGATGACAGACGCTACCAACGCCAAAACCAAAATCCCCGCCATCAGCGATACGCGGCACTGCGCCTTGCTCATGCCCAAACTCCGCTCGATCGCCGTGCGCTTTTTCTGCTTGACGATAAAGAAGTAGAGCAACAAAACCACAATGCCCACGACCGCGATCACGCCGCCCGCAAACAGCAGCACCGCAGACATCCGCGCGTTATTTAAGCTCGTCATAAGGTCTCCGTAGCCGTTATCGTCATAGGTGATCGTGAGCTCGCTTGTCTCCGGCACGGCCACACGCAGTGCCGCGTCGAACGACTCGATCGTGCCGTTTGGCAGCATGAATGAAGTCGTCAGCACCACAAGCCCAATGATAAGCGCAAAAAACGGCACGAGCATGCTTTGGAACAGCGCGATGTTCTGCCGCAGGCGGCTCGCCGTTTTCACAAATAGCTCGTCCTCCACGGAGAGCGCGTCGCCCGCGTTTGGGTCCTCCGCACTCGGGTTAATGTCCATAAAATATTTTTGCATTTCGGCTTTAAAGCCCTTCAAATGCGTGCTGTCGTCTACAAGCGCGCTGCACGAATCGTACAAAAACGATACGCCCGCAGTTTCTGCTTCTGTGCGCAGGAAATTGACTGGCAAAATCACGTCCGCACCGCCGGGCGCGCTGTGCGTGCCGATGATCTCAAGTGCCACGTCGCCGATCATCTGGTAGATCGTGCCGTTCATGGACTGCCGCACCGTGTAAATCTCAAGCGAAAGCGTATCGCCCGGGTGCAATCCCGTTCGCTCCGCGTAATCCTCGCCGATGACGCACTGCGCGCTGTCGCCGCTCAAAAACGCCGCGCTTTGGCCGTCCGCAAAATGCAGATTGTCTGCCGAAAGCTCCAGCGCCTCAAGCGAATTCCCCGCGCGCACGATCGTGTCGCCGCCGAGGAACATCTCCTGCGCGCGCACCTCCGGGCTGAACGCCCCGGCCGCCACGGCGGTGCACCGCACATCGTGCACGCCCGCCTCTGTCAAGTGGTCAAACGGCTTCGCCTCAATGTTCAGCCCCGCGGTTTTCGCGCCGTTTCGGCTCGTGATGCGCACTGTCACCGGTACGGAGTCCGAAAGGCTTTGCAGCGCAGCCTTGTTCACGCCGATATTCCCCACGTAAAACGCCATGCAGGCCGCAAGCAGCGCCGCAATGCACAAAACCAGCACGCTCCGCCCGCAGCTGCGCAGTTGATACTTCACTTGTACAAACATCAGCATATATCATCCACAAAAATTAGCAATATAGTCGTTATAATCTGTGACTTAATTATATCGTGAATTCATATTAAGTCAATATCTAATACACAAAATGACAAAAACAAAACATGAAATTACGTATTGATGAATATTTGCACCCAAACTCACAGCTTCAATTTTTGCTTATATATCTAATAGTGACTTAAAACAGAAAAACGGCTCAAGAATCCGACATTTCAATCAGATTCTTGAGCTGTTCATTAAATACTATGAGTTTTATTTGGTCAAATGAATCACACTGTGAAATCTATTTTCCTCATTGCTATAATACATTCTCGATACTCCGTGATAACGCTGTACCGCTTGTTTGACACTTTTTAGACCTACACCGTGGTGTTCTTTATCTTTTTTCTTCGTTTTTATATTTCCATCTTCATCCATATCCGGAGCAGAATTACAAGAATTAATAACTGTAATCAACACTCCGGTTTCCCCTTGCTGCGTAGCAGAAAGTTTAATATATTTCTCACTGGTATTTTTTGCTGCTTCCTCAGCATTAGTAAGCAGGTTATCAAAAATTGCTGTAATATCATGAGCT
>UMGH01005352.1_pt1 | contig 14266 bp, 7 predicted proteins | sample 1965231 | NCBI WGS metagenome assembly UMGH01 (sample SAMEA4836068, study PRJEB28245) | human gut metagenome | biome: gut microbiome; material: fecal sample | place: Denmark | collected 2008 | reverse complement strand
CAGCTCTTCCGAGCTTGTCGTGACATAGATAGCGACCGCAGTCTTGCCAAGTTCATCAAGGGCTATAAGGATATTGAGCAGCAGATAGCAGGTTACCAGTTCTGCCAGCCTATCCGTGAGGCTATTGAGCTCTTCGAGTCATGGCTGGGCGAGCGTGACCCATTGAAGTTCTTCAACCTCGTCATTGCTGCCAAGAATGAAGTCAAGACGCTCATTGATAAGTGCAAGGAGGTGGTTCAGTTTACTCACGACCAACTCTATGTCTACAAAAAACTCATTCAGTTTCAAGATGACAACCAGTATAACTTCTCATTTATACCGATAGAGTTGCAGGGAGCTGTCAGCGATTTCTGCAAGTTAAAGGATGATCCTTGGCCTATTGCAGGCCTTCGTGGCTACATCAAGCTGCAACGCCAACTATCGGGCATCTTGGATGGCGTGCGTGATGACAAGCGTAGCAAAGTGCGCAATGCTTATACCGAGACCTTCAGACAGCTTCGCCATATCTGTGAGAAGAACAATGTTGATGTTAATATTCTTCCTAAAGAAGATGTTGTCATCAGCTTGAAGACTGCTCCGTCTAATCTTTTGCAGCTTCAGAACAATCTGAGTACAGACGAGTTCTATCAAGAACAGGTAGTTAAAATTCTGGCCGCCGCTAAGAACGACGATGATGACGATGACAAGAAAGTTAAGAATATCACGCTTAACACTAAGACCATGCATCCTCTCCAGACCACAGCTGACATTGACGACTATCTCAGTCGCTTGCGCACGCAACTGATGAAGGCTATCGAGAATGGTGACAGCGTGATGGTAGTTAGATAATTTATAATGTATAATTATGGCAGAGACAAGAATTAAAGACATAAATATAAGCATCTGGAACAATCGGAAAGTACAGTTTTCCGCACACCAGGATGTCAATATCATCATGGGTATCAACGGAAGCGGAAAGACGACCTTTCTGAGCAACCTGTATAATTCGTTGACAGAAAACAAGAAGGATACTGAGGATGTAGTTTATTTGCCCTCCATTGACAACATATCAATGAGAGACAAGCGAAAGACGGCGACAGCCCTTTCGCAAGACTTGGAGTATTATATCTATGACATGAAGACGGGGCCTTCGTTGATGAGTCTTCGTATGTCGATGATTGACAGCCCAGAGAAAAAGCAAGTTGAGTTAAGAGCTCGGATTGCAGATTTCCAGAATGCGGTCAACAGCCTTTTTGCATTGACCCATAAACGAATAGAGATAGAGGGTAGCAAGTTCTCAGTCGTCACAGATAATGGTACATTGCCTGTTGGAGCATTGTCATCTGGAGAGATGCAGATACTGCTCATCCTCCTGAGGGTATTTCTCTTGAATGGTCGTGGAGCTGTAGTATTGATAGATGAGCCTGAAAACTCATTGGACATTGACTGGCAGTTTGATTTAGTCAATCTGCTTGTCCGTCTCAATCCTAATGCCCAGTTCTTCATTACGACACATTCTCCTGCTCTCTTCGGTGATGGTTGGGGCGACAAGGTTTGGTACATGGAGCAAATCACGAAAATGTAGGGCGTATGGACTGGATTAGTAAACAAGCCAAACTTTACCGTAACCTATCCCTAACCAATCGCTATACGGCAATAGTGCATTTGGAGGACAAGGAAGACGAGAAGTTTTGGGATTATCAGTTGCAACATGTCAAGCCTGGTCATTATCGCTACTTGTACTACAGCAAGAACAATAATGGAACGGACACTCGTGGATGCGAACAATGCCTAAGGTTCAGACCTTATCTCACAGACCGATTCTTTGTCTGCATAGACAGTGATTTGCGTCTGCTGAAGGGTGAAGGGGGATTGACTGCGAGCAATCATATTGCCCAGACCTATGCTTATTCGTGGGAAAATCATCTATGCGAGTCTTTGCATATTAGCGAGCTTATGAAACAAAAAATAGGGCAGGTGAATTTTGACATAAAGGAGTTTATGGCAGCATTCTCTGAAATTGTCTATATGCCCTTGCTCTATTTGGTTCGTTACTCGGCAAATGGCAATTTGAACAAGTTATGGAATATATCTAAATTCAATGCTTGCATACCATTACAACCCAAACGTTCTGATTTGGACGATAACGGCAAGGTATATCTGTCGGTCATTAAATCTCGTTTTGAACAAGAACTGATGAATCTGACAGAACAACCAATCGACAAGATAGAATCTGTAGCAGAGGAGAATGCTTATCTGCATATTCAGGGGCATTTGCTTTATAAGATGATGCTCCATATCGGCACTTTACTATGTCGTGGAACTGGTGTGGCATTTAAGACAGACATTCTTGACAAATGTCTGCATACTACGGGATATGAAGAGATTGAGTCATTGCAAAGAGACTTGAAGCATATCCTTATTCAATAACATAATCTAATATGGACACAAATAGAATCAAACGCTTCGCAACCGAAGCACGAAATATACTGAAAGCCGGCATTGCTGCCAAGATTACTACGCTTGGCTTCGACAAGAACGGCAATGTGGCAGAAGAGAACAAGCCTCAGCTGATGCAGGGCGGTTCTCTCTGGAATGAACAGTTGCAGACAGAGGGCTTCTACTATCAGTGGATGTCCCTCTATAACCGTATTCAGCAGAAAGGTATCAGCGAGGTGTATGAGGAGGCTGCCTACACGTGGTTCAACCGTCTCTGCGCCATCCGAATCCTGCAGAAGAACAATCTCTGCAGTCCGGTTCTGGCGTATGCTGATGCGGCACGCACTCCTGTCATCGTGGATGAAGCCCGACAGGGACGCATTCCGCAGATGAAGGAAGAGTTACGCCAGCGACTCGTAGAACTTCTTGATGATGACACCAAGGTGACAGAGCAGTTTGCCATCCTCATCACAGCTTGGTGCCACGACAACCCGATCATCAACCAGTGTTTCGGCGGCATTGCCGACTACACCGAGCTGCTTCTGCCCAACAACATCCTGTCAGAAGGCGGTTTCGTGGATCAGATTAATGATACAGAATTTATCACCGGCGATGATTTCAAATCGCCAGAGTTGATTGGATGGCTTTACCAGTTCTATATCTCTGAGCGCAAGGACGAGGTGTTTGCCAAGAAGGGCAAGTTCGAGGCTGATGAGATTCCTGCAGCCACACAGATCTTCACCCCTAACTGGATTGTGAAGTACATGGTGCAGAACACCGTGGGCAGAATCTATCTGGACAATAATCCATACGAAACGCAGTTGCAAAAGAAGTGGCAGTATTTGATTGAGCCTACAGAAAGGCCAAGCAACGATACTATCTTGAAGTACAACGAATTAGAGGACTTAAAGGTAGCAGACCTTGCCTGCGGTTCCGGTCATATTCTCAACGAATGTTTCGACCTACTCTATGACCTTTATATTGCCGAAGGCTATGGTCGTGGAGAGGCCGTGGAGAATATCTTCAGCCACAACCTTACGGGTATCGACCTCGACACCCGTGCCAAGCAGTTGAGCCAGTTTGCACTCCTGCTGAAGGCTTGCCAGAAGGATGCAGCTTTTGCGGATGCGCATTGCATGCCTAATGTGCTAACGATGCCTGTATGCGACAGCTACACGGTAAAGGACATTTTAGGCCATTTCGTTTGTGCCTACCAATTGGATTGGGCTAATGTGGATAGAAAAGAGTTGGAGGATGCCTTCGACCTCATGAAGGACGCAGACTCTTTGGGCAGCATCATGCGATTCGAAATAAGCCAGAATACGCATGAGCATTTGGTTGAGGCTGTGAATGTTTATGATGCAGAGCCAAAATATGCAGAGGCTTTCAAGAACCTGATAGATGGATTTCGCTTGATTCTCGCCCTAACGGAGAATTATCATGCTTTGGTGATGAACCCGCCGTATATGGGTAGTGGAAACATGAATAGCGTATTGAGCAAGTATGTGAAGGACAACTATGAAGAGGCGAAAGCCGACCTCTTCTCTGTGTTCATGGACATGGGCATGGAGCGTCTTGTTGATGGCGGCAAAATGGCGCAGATCAATATGCAGAGCTGGATGTTCCTCTCTTCATTCGAGAAGTTGCGTAACATCTTCCTGCACAATTATGCCATTGACAGCATGTTGCACCTAGGTCCTCGCACGTTCGATGAGTTGAGTGGTGAGGTGGTACAGAACACTGCCTTCGTCTTAACCAAGCCTCACGATCCATACGGTGGAATCACCATGGCGGAAATTAGGGCTTTGCCGAAATCTGAGCAAGAGATTTGGAAACAAAGATTTTACGAAGACACAGAAAAGGATATGGACGAATTGTTCTTCGGAAACCCTAAGGGCATCTACTATCGATTGGTAGATGGCAAGAACTGTGCTGATAAAGAGCAGATGTTCCTTGCAAATAAGGAAGGAAATGAGGATGGTAAGCATATTTATTATCCTAATGTGGAGCAGATGAACTTTGAGAAAATTCCGGGTGCGCCATTCGGTTATTGGCTTTCTGATAAAACAACAACACTAATACATGATAATAATTATTTCATTTCGAATGTAATGATTACAAGGGAGGGAATGGCAACAGCCGACAACCCTCGTTTTTTACGCAATTGGGAAGAAGTTGATTTTAATAAAATTTCTTTTAATGCAACTTCCTGTGATGATGGTTACAAATGGTATCCATATAATAAAGGAGGTGGTTATAGAAAATGGTTTGGTTTAAACAACCTCATCGTTAATTACGAAAATGACGGATATGAAATAAAAAACAATATTGATACAGAAACAGGTAGAATTCGATCTCATAATTATAATGGAGTCTATGGACTTCAACAAGGAGCAACTTGGTCTGCAATAAGTAGCGGTAGTATTTCGGTTAGATACTCACCTAAGGGATTTCTATTTGACTCTAAGGGGTCTATGGGATTTTCAAAAGACTTACTTTCTGTAATTGGACTTATCAACTCTAATGCATCGATGGCGTTTTTAAAATATATATCCCCAACATTAGACTTTAAACCAGGGCATATTATACAAATTCCATTTATCAGAGGAACAGAAACTATAGAAGCAATTAATAATATAGCTGAACAAAACATCTCCATCAGCAAATCCGACTGGGACGCCCACGAAACCTCTTGGGATTTCCAGCGCAACGAGCTTTTATCCATCGATGCCAACACCTACATGGAGAACCTCGATTACAAGATTGAGAAGTATTTCGAGGAGACGGGCGAACATATTGACATTTCCCCTGCTGCCCCACAGCTCGGCAGCCTGGAATGGCGCATGGAGCAATACAAGACGAAGTGGGAGCGCAAGTTCATGCAGCTGCATAAGAACGAGGAAGAGCTCAACCGCCAGTTCATCGACATCTATGGCCTGCAAGACGAGCTGACTCCAGATGTTCCTCTCAACGAAATCACCATCCTCCAGCAGGGTGAAATCTCGATTGAGTGAGAGCAGAGCCAAGCTTGTTTGAGCTATGCGGAAGCCATCAATCCTCAACATACGAACAAAGAAAGCAATGAAACAAGAGATAAAAGACATCATGCAACGTTTGCTCAAACGTCATAAGGAGTTGGGCATAACAGACCAGATAGACTATGAAAAGTTCTATCTGTACTCTATCATTACACATTCCACAGCCATAGAAGGCAGCACTGTGACAGAGGTGGAAGCACAACTGCTCTTTGACGAAGGCATAACAGCTAAAGGAAAGCCTATGATAGAACAGCTGATGAACCTCGATCTGAAAGCGGCTTACGACTATGGCCGCATTTGGATAAAGCGACATGAAGACATCAGCGTACAATCTCTTGTTGATCTCGCTGCAAAAGTAATGGCTCGTACTGGCGGTGAATACAATTCGTTAGGCGGAAGCTTTGATGCTTCGAAAGGAGAGCTTCGCAAACTGAATGTAACAGCTGGTGCCGGCGGACGTTCATATATGAACTGGATGAAGGTGCCAATGAAACTGAAGGAGTTTTGCGAGGAACTTAACAAACGACGCAAAGAAATAGACACGACAGACGAATTGTCTATATACGAACTGAGTTTCTGGGCGCACTACCATCTTGTAACCATCCATCCATGGGCTGACGGTAACGGCAGAACAAGCCGTCTGCTTATGAACCTTTTGCAAATGGAATATGGTGTGTTGCCAACAAAGGTGTCTAAAGAAGACAAAGCTGAATACATACAAGCACTCATTGACACCAGAGAAGCTGAGGACACAGACATCTTCATCAACTATATGGCGAAACTGCATTGCGAACATCTGCAGCAAGATATCGACCAATTCCTTATATCGACAAACGAAGAAATGGTCGATAAAAAGATTATTCAGCAAGAAATGGTCGATAAATGGTCGATAAAACCAACTTTGGCAGGAAAACTGGCCGATATCGTAGCTTTTATGGCCGACAAAGAAGAAATCAGGACCGAACAACTTGTCACACAGTTGGGATTGACTGAAACCACAGCCAAACGCTATCTTCGCCAACTGACAGACTTCGGTTACTTGGAAGCTCATGGTGGTAACAGAAACAAGTCGTATACAAGAAAGAAAGTGAAAGAATGAACGTTCAATTCATATAGAATATAAATATGGAAGAAGACAACAAACAACATATAGTATGGCACGATGATGTAATCATAAAGCAACTCATCAGCTATGCTGTGGGCTGCATGCTCGGACGCTACCGCCTCGACAAGCCGGGGCTTCACATTGCCCACCCTAACCCAACCGATGAGGAGATTGCTCCTTATGAATACAACGGTGAGCAATGGGAAATAGACGACGACGGCATCATGCCGCTCATGCCAAACGACTGCGGCTTTTCAGACAACGCCTCAGCCCGTTTTGCCGACTTCATGCGCGTATCGCTGGGCAACGATAATCACGTGGAGAACCTGAACTACGTAGAGCGATGCCTCGGCAAGACCTTGGAGCAATACTTCGTGAAGGACTTCTGGAAAGACCACAAGAAGATGTATCAGAACCGCCCTATCTACTGGCTGTTCTCATCCAAGAAGGGCGCCTTCCAGGTCATCGCCTACATGCATCGCATGAATGCCTATACCGCAGAGCGAGTAAGATCCAAGTATCTCCTCCCTTACATCGAACATCTGGAGTCAGAAATCGACAAGCTCGATGCTCGCCGTGCCGAACTCTCTACCAAAGAGTCCAAGCAACTGCAGGCTCTGCAGAAGCAACTCGACGAGTGCCGTGAATACCACGAGCGCCTGCAGGTAGTAGCCGAGCAAGCCATCAGCTTCGACCTCGACGATGGCGTAGTTGTTAACTACGCCAAGTTCGGTGATATATTACAGAAAATAAAGTAAGCGCACCTACTATTATGGTACAAGATAGAATATACAACTACTTCGAGCGCAATCCACAACTTCATGTGCTCTTCATCTTCGACAGGATGAGCATCATCCAGAACGAGCTGGATGAGATGAAGCAGTGGAATGACGACTATATATATAAGGTATTTGATGGTGCATGGTTTAATACGAAGTATGCCATCGAGAACGATTGGAAGGACAAGCATGTGGTTCTGCTCTTCCCTGAGAGTGTTTATCCGCATACGGAGCAACAGCAGCTCAGTTTCCCTCTGCTCGACATGCTGAAAGCCAATATGGAATATAAGGAAGAAGACTATGCCAGCTTTATGCAGCAGTATAATCTTCCTGAGAAATTCCGTAGCTTCGTGAAGAAGAACATTGGCGAAATCATGTCGTCTAAGGTAAGCAACATCCTTAATGGACATATTGACAGTACATCATTCAGCGAGGACATGGTTTGCCGTGCCTTCATTTCCAATTATCTTGGCGAGAAGAAGCTGCAGGAATGGGAACAGCTCATTATCAAGATGATTATTCTGGATGGAATAGCAGAAGAGAAAAAGCGTACTGACTTCTGGTATAAGCTCAGCAAGAATTTTGATGCTTCAAAGGCATTATCAGAAAAGTTGGATAAGCTCTTTGGCTTAACTCCTAACTTTAACGCTGCCATCAAGATGAAAAACGTGGCAGAGAGCCTGAAGTACAATAGCATCACTCAGCTTTTAGACGCAGTACCGGGAGACACCTATAAGCAGTACAAGATCAGCAATTCGGTGGTACTTGACCAGGTGAACAAAATCTATGAGTTGGGTACACACGACCGCCAACTGTCAGAGAAGTTTGCCCAGGCTATGAATATATTGGCAGCAGACATCAAGGAAGAAGAAATCATCAGGCTCTATGGGATAGATGCAAACTACTTCTATCTGACAGAGGCACTTTGTTGGCCAATCTTGAAAGAAGTGGTGGAGCAAAAGTTAATGGCTGACCCTGACCAGGTGAATGAGCGTATGCGTGAACTTTCCTTGAAGTTGCCAGTAGATAGTAATGTCCAGATTGCCATTCGATTCATAGAACAGTCTGCGTTGTATTATACTCAGGTGAGAGGTCTTGGAACGCTCAAACTAAATAGCATCAAGGAGTATGTGGACAAATATGTCTCTGAGTTTTATCTCGTAGATACGTATTATCGTCTGACTCTTGAAGCATACCACGAACTCATTGCCAAGGAATGTCCTATCGAGCAAACTTTGACTTCTGCCAAACGTCAGTTGGATTTGGAGTATGCCAAAATCTGCAACATTCTAAATATAGAGTGGTTGGTATGTGTAAAGGAAAAAGGGAATTGGTTTACAGAGACAGGCCTGAAGCGACAGGAAGATTTCTATGCCCATGAATCTGATAGTAGTGTGAAGCAGGTGGTCATAGTTAGCGATGCGCTAAGATATGAGGTTGCAATGGAACTGATGCAAAAACTTGCCAAGGAGAAGCATATTGCCACCATTGGTGCTTACCAAGCGATGCTGCCTACAGAAACTAAGTATTGCAAGTTAGCCTTGCTTCCTCACCATTCCCTTGAATTGAACGGCACGGATATGATGGTGGATGGCTCTGTGTTGACAACAACAGAACAGCGTACAGCGCATCTCTGTAAATATCGTGAGGGTGCCATCTGCATACGTTATGAAGATGTGATGAACGGTGATTCACAGGCAATGCGTGAACTTTTCAAGCGTCCATTGGTGTATATATTCCATGATACGATTGATAATGCAGGACATTCACAAAGTCCATTTGACGTAATCAATGCTTGCCGAAAAGCCATTGAGCAGCTTGCCGTATTGGTGAAACGCTTGCATGCCACATGGAATGTTACCAATGTACTTCTTACTGCAGACCATGGTTTCCTCTACAACGACATGAAATTTGAGGATAAGGACAAACATAGTATCATTGAACCAGCCATAGAGAAAAAAACGAGATATTATCTCACGGATAGCAATGACAATGTGGAAGGTATCATTAAGTTTCCATTTGGCAAAGTATCGTCCATCAAGAGTGTTAATCCTGTCATGGTTGCAGTACCTGAGGGAACGAATAGATTGGCTGCTTCTGGTGGTTATAATTTCTCCCATGGTGGTGCATCGCTTCAAGAGATGATTATTCCTATCATCAAGAGCGTGCGTAAGAAAGTGAACAAGACCGAGAAGGTGGGTGTAGCATTGATGAGTCATAACTTGAACATGGTAAGCAGCCGTTTGAAGTTCCAGATGATTCAATCGGAAGCTGTGAGCATGACGGTGATGGAACGTAAGGTTCTATGCTGTATCTATAATGGTGACGACCCTGTCACACAGGAGAAAGAAGTGACTTTGAACAGTGCGGATGCAAATAACTTGAACAACCGTGTCTTTGAGGTGACACTCAACCTGAAGAAGTCTGTGGATGCAAGCATGTTGCAGCTTCGAATCTATGATGTGGATGACAAGTTGAATCCACTCATTCGTGAGACGGTCAAGAACAATACAATGATAGAACAAGATTTTTAAGGAAGGTAATATATGGATTTGCAACAAAAAGTAATGGATGCCTTCATCGGCAAAGTGGTGCGAAAGGACTTGGCTTTCCTTGTAAAGGGAGGTCTTCCTGTGCCAACATACGTACTTGAATACCTGTTGGGACAATATTGTGCCAGCGATGATGAGGAAATCATCAACGAGGGCTTAGAAAAGGTGAAGCAAGTCATTCAGAATAACTATGTGCATCGTGCGGAGGCGGAATCGGTAAAAGGACTGATACGCGAGAACGGCAAACACCGCATCATCGACAAGGTGACGGTTGTATTGAACGAGAGAAACGATGAGTATCAGGCTACCTTTGCCAACCTTGGACTGACAGGAGTTCCTATTGGTACGGACTATGTGCGCAAGAATCCAAAGCTGTTGAGCGGCAACGGTGTGTGGTGCATCATAACGCTGGGTTATATCAGTGGCGAGAATATCAAGGTAAGATGGGAGATTCAGACATTGAAACCAATCCAAATCTCAAACATCGATTTACAGGAATACATCGACCAACGCAAGAACTTCACTACCGATGAATGGGTTGATTTCCTGATGCACACTGTGGGACTGAACCCTGATGTGATGAATCGTCGTGAGAAGTTCATAACATTGGCTCGTCTTCTCCCTCATGTGGAGAACAATTTCAATTTCATGGAACTGGGACCGAAGGGAACTGGTAAGTCCCATGTGTTTCAAGAGCTTTCACCATACGGCGTGCTCGTGAGCGGAGGCGATGTAACCAGTGCCAGACTGTTTGTGAAAATACAGGGAAACAAGGAAATCCTCGGACTCGTAGGATATTGGGATGTAGTGGCATGGGACGAGTTTGAACAGCAGAAAGGACGCAATGTCGATGCTGTGCTTATCGACACCATGCAGAACTATCTTGCCAATAAGTCGTTTAACCGTGGCAAGGGTACTCATGAGGCAAGTGCCTCCATGTCGTTCGTAGGCAATACGAAGCATACGGTTCCGTATATGTTGAAGAACTCACATCTCTTCGAGAGCATTCCGACGGCATTCATCAAGGGAGCGTTCCTTGACCGTATGCATCTTTACAATCCTGGTTGGGAAATCAAGATACTGAAGAAGAACAGCTTTTCCAAGGGTTATGGTCTTATTACAGACTATATTGCAGCAGTGCTTCATGAACTCCGCAACGATGACCGAACCGCATTGTTGAATGATTATGCCAAGTTTGATGGCTCTCTGTCGGAGCGTGACCATCTCGCCATTCGCAAGACATTCTCTGGCATGATGAAACTCATCTATCCCGATGGAAAAATTACTGATGAGGAAGCTAAGGAACTCATAGACTTTGCCGCAGAAGGACGCAAGCGAGTGAAAGACCAACTCTATATCATCGACAGTACTTTCTGTGCCGAGCCAGCTAAATTTCAATATACTTGGTTGAAGTCAGGAGAGACAGTAAAAGTGGAAACACTGGAAAACATTGAACACAAGCAGACAAACACTGAGGGAACAGATGAAGAGAATGAAGTGAAACAGAAGACAAAGACTCCAGAATCTCGTCCTCGTATCAAACCACTTGTAGCCAAAACCATATCCATTAGGGAAAACCAAGGTGGCGTGACGTACAAAGACCTCTTTGGCGACTACTTACGAACGGCAAAAGAAATCAATGTGACAGACCCTTTCATTCGTCAGCCATATCAGATAGACAATCTTGTAGATTTCATCCAGATGGTCAAAGATGTTTCTACGGCGCAAGATACTGTCAAAATTCATCTGAGTACGCAAAACGATGATGACGAGAAGGTGGCAGAGGTGATAGATTCTTTCAATGACTTGGCTGATGAATTGTTACCAATGGGCATCGAGTTTACATTTGACTTCAAGGCAGAACATGATCGCTTTATCCAAACAGATACAGGATGGACAATAGCTCTTGGTCGAGGATTGGACATCTATGAGAAATTTGGTCGTTTCTCATTGAGCCGTTGCAATCAGAGAAACCGCCGTTGTAAGGCATTTAATGTTTCAATAAACTTAACGGAAAATCCATGAAATAAGACATGCGTATAAGTTAAATTCAGCCAGAGCTTGCTCCTCGAAGGAACTTAATTTAAAGTAGCTGCCTAATGCGGTTTTAAAACTGGTAATTAGGCTTACTGATTTTGAAAATTGTTGTTTTAGTGGCATCGAGCAAGCTCGTTGAAAGAGTAAAATAGCCAATGTTCTTTGTGCATCCTATTTGAGAAGTGCATTGAGCATTGGTTTGACATTTATGAACAACTATTGCTTCTTAATACAGCTTGCAGTCTTTTGGATTTTATTAGGCGTCTTTTGTCCGTTTTTAATTCGCAATAGCCCGATATTACGAATTAAAAGCCAGACAAAATCCACACTTCTAAAATACCAAAATCCAAACAAACCCTAATGACCGATTAGGGCCTATAAATACGAATCGGATAAGCTTGTTTGCAGCATTACAGATACCTGTTTTAATAATTGTATGCAATACTATTGTACAAACGTTTGCACTAACAAAAATGCCTTTTCCTTGTTAAAATAGTTTTAACGTATTGTAATACCTCCTATATTTGCAAGCAACTATCAAACATGAGAGAGAATTATGCCTTAAAGCAATCTACAAATGAACATCAAAGCCCGATAGAACGTTAGGGCTTTATGGATATTGGATATATAATTAGTAACATAAAAAAACTATTAACAATGAAGCAGGTAAGATTCAGTAATGCCATGAGAGCTGCAGCCCTGACGGGAGGCTTGTTCTTGACGGCAAGTGCCTTCGGACAACAGGTTGTCGTGAAGGGACATGTGAAGGATGCCACCGGCGAGCCAATCATCGGAGCGACAATCCGAGTTGACGGTACCGATGGCGGTACCATTACCGACATTGACGGTAATTTCTCTATCAACGCAGACGCCAAGTCTACATTGAAAATCTCCTACATCGGATACGAGACGGTATCCGTGGCAGCAGGACAGAACATCAACGTCATCCTGAAGGAAGATGCCGCCACGAAGCTCGACGACGTGGTGGTGATCGGTTACGGTCGTGCGAAGAAGACCGACCTCACCGGTTCTATCACAGCCTTGAAGCCAGACGAGCTGTCGAAGGGTATCACAAACAACGCCTCGGACATGCTCGTAGGTAAGGTGGCCGGTGTTGACGTGCAGACCACAGGCGGTATGCCAGGTGCAGGAGCACAGATCCGTATCCGTGGTGGTGCCTCTCTCTCAGCCAGCAACGATCCTCTGTATGTTATCGACGGACTCGTTATCGACAACAACACGGCGACTGGTATGAGTAACATCCTTGCCAATATCAACCCTAACGATATCGAGAACTTTACGGTGCTCAAGAGTGCTTCGGCAACGGCAATCTACGGTTCGCGCGCCAGCAACGGTGTCGTAATCATCACCACAAAGAAGGGCCGCAGCGGACAGAAGCCGACATTCACTTACAACGGTGACTTCACCATTTCGACGGCTCTCAAGAAATATGATGTGCTCAGCGGAGACGAGTATAGAAACCTCATCGAATCATTGGGTATGAGCCGTGACCTCCTCGGCACCGCCAACACCGACTGGCAGGACGAGATACTGCGCACCACGCTTTCTACAAACCACAGCATCAGTATGCAGGGCGGTCTGAAGAACATGCCATATCGTGTGAGCGCCGGATACAACATCGGCAACGGTATCCTGAAAACAAGCTGGATGCGCCGTTTCAATTCAAGCGTTAACATCGCACCTACCTTCCTCAACAACCACTTGAACTTCAATATCACAGCCAAGTATATGTATGAGAAAGACCGCTATGCCGAAACCGGTGCCGTAGGAGCAGCCATCGCTATGGACCCGACACGTCCGGTGCGCATGTCAGACCCAGAATACAGCGTTGTGGGAGGATACTACCAGACTTTGGTAAACGCTTCGTATAACGACCCTAACTGGACAAAGACATCATACTCTCAGACTCCGCAGAACCCATTGGCTATGCTTAACAACAAGTATTGTCTGGCAAATGCCAACGACTTCAGCGGCAATGCAGAGGTGGACTATAAGATTCACGGATTCGAAGACCTCCGTCTGCATGCAAGTATCGGTGCACAGTATACAGAGACAGAACAGACCAATGACATACGCCGCACTTCATACAGCAACAACTACTATGGCTACAAGGGACTCATGGCATACTATAAATATAATGTAGTAGGTAGTGCCTACGCACAGTATATGCATGAATTCGGAAACCATGGAGTTGACATCATGGCTGGTGCAGAGCAGGCACACTACCATCGTTCAGGATTCAACGAATACGGTAAGGGAACCAACCCATTGACAGGTGAGGCTTTCGACGAGTCATTCAGAAGTGAAAAGGAGTGG
>UMGH01002904.1_pt1 | contig 14432 bp, 8 predicted proteins | sample 1965231 | NCBI WGS metagenome assembly UMGH01 (sample SAMEA4836068, study PRJEB28245) | human gut metagenome | biome: gut microbiome; material: fecal sample | place: Denmark | collected 2008 | reverse complement strand
ACTCATATTTATCAACTTAAATTAATTCCGCCAACGGGTAAATAATTAATATATTACAAAAGTATGATGTTTTTTTTTTACTTATCATGAATGTCGTGTGAGAATGTTTCATTGTTTGCCGGGTAAATGTCATTGAAACGATAATGAATCAATCATAATTGGTTCATTGGAAACGGACCAATTTGACAAGGCAACATTGGATGCCTTCCTGACAGTACAATTGTTTCTATCTATTCTTTCCCGACAATCAGATTGTGAACACGCGAGTTCACAATCTTAATTGGTCGCACATACGCAGATTGCTTTCATTGCCCATACATGAAGAGGTGTGCTCACGACTCCATCCATCCTTTGAATCGGATTATTGCGTGTATAGTTACTATATGTGCCTTCTTGTCTAAACAAATCATAATATTTGTGCAAGTACTTTGCTCTTCGGAATTATTTTATTAATCTTGCAGACAAATTTTGTAGCTTTAAAGAATTTGCCTATGGCTGAAATCAAATATCAATATGCCTATGATGAAAGCAAAAATTTGGTTTCTATCAAAGATATCACTAAGGAAAACCGTAACCAACATCAATATATTTGTATAGGTTGCGGTAACCCTTTACTACCTCGTGCAATCGGAAGTAAATATCGAAGACCACATTTTTATCATAAGGAGCTTGTAGACTGTTCCGGGGAAACCTATCTACATAAATTAGCCAAGAAACTAATAAAAGAGAAATTTGAAAACTCCGAGAAGTTTGAAATTTCATACCCAGTTACATGTACATGCCAAAACACAAACTGCCAATTAAGAAGTGACAAGTGCGAAGATAAAAATCAAGTACGTATATGTGATTTGAAGCAAGATTATGACACTTGCACAGAAGAAGCAGAGATAAATGGGTTTATTGCAGATTTACTTTTGACAAATGGCAAATCAACGAACTTAGAACCTGTTCTGATAGAAGTTTGTGTCACCCATGCTTGTGAGGAAGAAAAAAGAAGCTCAGGCCTAAAAATAATAGAAATTAAGATCAAGAATGAAGAAGACATAAACGCTCTTTTAAATATGGAAGTTTGGGAGGAAACTCATGAATGGCGTTATGGCGAAAAAGAAGTAAGCGGTCCATTGGAGTTTATAGCCTTTAAACGTACTTTAAAAGAACCGGTGGAAATAGGAATTGCCCGCTATGTATTTGGTAAATTTGAAAACCAACAGAATGGATATATAACATTTGTAAATTGCAGAATTGCCCATAATAAAGTAAGAAAAGACTCCTTGTGTGAATTGAATTTATTAGGAAATTATCAGTTTCAAAATGATTATCATTCCCTCTTTCATTCCCTCTTAATATGGATGTATAAGCACTACAATGTTAGACGTTGCCTAATATGCAAATTTTACTACGCTACTATGTATGAAGAGCATCCAATTTGCCGATTGAGTAAAAAATATGGGAAGCCCAAATTTCCCCAAATGGCAGAAGCAGAAAAATGCAGCAGTTTCCATATTAATGACAACCTTTATATGTTGGACAAGCTTGATTTTGTAGAAGTCAAGAATCCTCCTATAAATAGAGGTGACGATTTTTATGTTATTGTTGCAGGTAGCAGTTCCTTCCGTAATTATGAATTGCTCAAAGAAAAATGCGATTATTATCTTTCTGGAAAAATGAAAACCAACAATGTCGTAATCTTGTCTGGCACCTCAAACAATACAAAAGAAATGATAACACGGTATTGTGTTGAAAATGGTATTGTATCGGAACAATTCGAAGCTGATTGGCATATCTATGGTAAAGATGCACATAGAATCTGTTCTGCAAAAATGATTGAAAAAGCAAATGCGGTCATAGCTTTTTGGGATGGCAGAAGTACATATACAAAGATGTTGGTAGACATGGCAAAAGAGATACATATAAAAACTGCAGTAGTTCCATTTAAAGCTGAAAAGATGATAGATTATTCAGAGTATTATGAGTAAAAAGAGGGTGTGTCAAAAGTCGCAAGTGGTACGCCCCGAAGGAGCAATTTGGGCTTTCAGCTCGCATTGTTTGAGTTTTGACACACCCTCACGCAAGTAACGCTCTACCAAATGTTTTTTATGTTTATTGCCGTATATATTTTACGAGGGCACATCGTGCCACTGCTTTACATATAGACAAAGCTGTCGAGAGCTTGCTCTCGTAAGGCTTTATCTATATGTAAGGCAAGTCGAAGACTCGGAAAATATATACGGGGTTTTATCGGTTTTTGTCAAAGCCCTGCCATATACTCACATAAACCTCCCCGATAAACTCCAGTTTATATCTCTCCAGCTATCGGAGAGCCCGAAATAGTAGTCTCTGTATACAGTTAAGGCTTAACAGCCTCAACCGTGTATCCTTTTTCCTGCAGCAACTTAAGCACGCCCTTACTGCCAGGCAGGTGTCCGGCACCCACAACAAACAAGGTTGGGGCAGCCTTCATGATGGCAGGCATACGACTTGCCCAGTCGAGGTTGCGGTTGTCGAGCAGCTGTGCCATCTCTTCAGGAGTGCTGTCGCACGTTGTGTTGAACTTCTCGTTCATAAGGTCAAGCAGAGCCTTGACGTCCTGTGCGTAGTAAGCCTTGACCATGCGCTCGGTAAACTGGGCATAATAGTCGAGGTTGTTAAGGAAGCAGTCGAGCTGCTGGATCTGTCTTTTGAGCGGCGCGCCGTACAACAGACTTGCCTGGAACGACAGCGTCTCAAGTCCGCCTACAGGTTCGTTGTTCTGCTTGGCCTGCTTTTGGAAGTACTGGTCGATAAGGTTTGTAGGGTCGAACTCGCCCATGTGAGCCTTGAGATACTGCAACACCATAAGCTGTGTGAGCAGCGTGGCGGGCGACATCTTGCCCATCTGCTGAGCCACCATAGGGTTGCTTAGACCTACACCCATATAGTCTACCAGCACCGCATCAAGCTTTTTGTACTGCTCGGGGGTTAGCACCGTCTTCAAGGTCTTGCCCTCCGGCAGGAGCATGTGCTTCTGCATAACCTGCATACTGTCCGGGTTTAGCATAACATCAAAATTCAATTCGCCATACACCTGGTCGGTAGCGTCGAGCGCCTGGCGCACACCGGCAACCTGGTCGACAAAAGGCGAGTTGGCAAAGTGGAAGGTACCGAAGACGTACGACGGCTTTTTAAGGTCGGCACCCGACACGCGATAAAGCAACTGAGCGTTGGCGCTAACAGCCGAAACCAACACAAATAAGAGTGAAATTAAGATTTTCTTCATATTATTTATTGTTAAATGACCAACAAAGTTTTGTACTAAGGATGTTTTTACGTATTTTTACAAATGCGTCACATATATTTTAATATAATGACACAGCATCTTTTCATCATTCGCATATAGATCTTTCCAAGGTTAACTCTGTACCAACAGACGTTCTCAATGGATATTTCTCTTCATAGTCAGCAAAGCGAAAATCACTTTCTACCAATTTTAGCTTCATCGAATTATTCGTATATGCGGTAATCTCAAATTTATAACTAAAGTCACTATCTACCCAAAAATACCATGCGTCATGGTCTACTTTATTATCAATAAAGACCTGACTGTTCTTAGATGGAAGATAAGGACGTAAATCGCAAGTAATATTTAATTGTGAGCGATATACCTCTTGATAGTTCGATTCTTCTGTAGCGAATTTCGAAATGTTTATTTTCCCGATATGAATTCGATTGGCAGATGTGGGCTCAATACCCAAAAGTCCACATTGTTCTTTCAGTGTCTTGTCATTAACATTTTCCAAAAAATAATATGGGCCGACATATTCTCCATCCCGATGCGTCCAACTACAGCTTTGCCTATCATTCAACACCAAAACAATTCCATCCCAATTTTGTGAGGTGGATTTTGTTACATACCAAGTTCCTTTAATGTCGGAAATATCAATTGTAAGATTATTCTTAACCTGTTCATCATTATCGTCATTAGATGAAGAGCAGCAGGTCAGTAAAGCTGAAATCAAGAAGAATATCCAGTAATTGAATGTCATTACTGCAGATAGGTGTTTCTTATATTTCATCAAGTTGCTGGTTGTCATGTTTGTATGTATTTATACTGTCATTATAATCTATGTGTAAATTGTAGTTATATGGAGCACGGATCCAAGTTTCATCATCCTGTGTTATGAAAAGGTCGATTGAACCATTTATTTCATCTTCATCATTTGCAGAAATAAATGTAACAGATTCCTTTCCGTCCTGTGTTCCAACATACATATCTTCAGAGTCAGAACCATATTTTATAGATAGCAAGTTTTTGACTTTTGAATACTCTTGCTCCGCTATATCCTCGGCAACACCGCTGACCACAGCTTTTGCCCTATAGACTATCTTTGTCTTTATGTCATAAAAAACGAATATTGCTACTTCGTTCCCTACAAATGTACCTTTGAAAGCTCGTGTTCCATTAGGGACACTAGAACTGGTAAGTTTATCGTATTTACAACCTTTTGCAACCAATTTCGCTTGGAATTGTGCGATTGTACCGGTAAGAGGAATACCCATAAATTTGATATGTGCATTGGATTGTGCGAATGATGCTATTGCAAAAATTAAGCAACATAAAGTAAAAAGAAGTTTTTTCATACTATAATAATATTGGTATTACTTTGCAAAAGTAATAAAAATCAGCTAATGTTGTTATGTGACAGGTAAAAATTTTACATACTCCTCAATCCCATTCACCTCAACAATATCCACATCCCGGAGCTGCCGGATATCATCGGAGTCCGGCAGCATCATTATGCCATTCAACCTGTTTTCACCCCCATACTGTTCTTTCTCATAATTGAAGATATTGGGCAGAAGCTGACAACAAAATGTGCCCAGGTGGGGCAACGTGCTTGCCCTTGTTGGGTAAGCAGCGTACCCAACATGGGCAAGCACGTTGCCCCAAAATGGGAGAAAACCTCACGAGATGGCATAGTACAAAAAAGCATTTTCAGCGTCTTTATTTTTGATGATTTGTAGGACAGGTAGGATGAGCGGAGAACAGACTCAGGAGCATCCCGCCCCGTAAGGCAGAACACCCCAAAAGAGAAAGCAAACGAAAAGAAAACGAAATACAGACATACACATTATGGGAAACAACAAAAGCAGTCTGAAGAGCACCATCGCTGTGTCTCTCACCAACTATCTCGATGCCGGAGCCATCGTGGCAGGCGCAAGCGGATTGTCGCTTTGGAAAAACTATCTCTCGCTCACCGAGTCGCATCTCGGTATCCTCAACGCCATCAGCGCCAACTGTCTCGGTGCGGCGATAGGAGCCATCATCGGTGGATTCCTTGCCGACAAATACGGCAGGAAGGCGATATACACATACAATATGCTCATCTATATGGTGGGCGTGCTGCTCGTGGTCTTCACCACCAGCTTCCCCATGCTCCTCGCCGGATTCCTGGTCACGGGAGTCAGCGTAGGTGTGGGAGTGCCGGCATCGTGGACCTATATCTCTGAGAGTTCGGAGATAGGCAACCGAGGCCGCAACATCGGCATCTCGCAGATGGCGTGGGGCATCGGACCGCTCATCATCCTGCTCCTGGGATGGTTTCTCGCTCCGCCTACCAACAATGCCGAGGCAGGCTTCATGTTCCCCCTCGTCAGCCAGTCGGCTGTTCAGATTCTGGGTGATGCCGCCTCGCAGGATGCCATCAACGTGTTCAGCTCCCGCATCGTCTTCGCCTCCCTCTTCGTGGTGGCACTGATAGCCTGGCTGCTTCAGCGCCAGCTCGACGAGTCGGCAGAATGGAAGGCCACGCAGTCGCAGCAGACCGCAGATCAGCCGTCAGGCAAGAAGAGCGTCTTCGCCTCCTTCGGCACCCTGTTCTCCAACAAGGTCAACGTGCGCACGATGCTTTTCCTTGCCGGAATGTATCTCACCTGGAACCTCGTCAGTTCGGTGATGGGCTTCTTCCAGCAGCATATCTACGAGACGGCAGGCGGACTTTCAAACGGCGAGGCGAACATGCTCTCAGCCGGACAGTGGGTGATAATAATCTTCATGACCTTCGTGTTCTCGATGCTCGTAGACAAGGTGAACCAGCGCCTGCTCTATATCGTTGGCGTGGGCGCTGCAGTGCTGGCTTGGGTGATGATAGTCACCGTGGGCATCGGCAGCATGTCGGGCCTGCTCTTCTTCACCCTGCTCTGGGGCATCCAGGGCGGAATCTCCGTGCAGGGCTTCTATGCGCTGTGGGCATCCGAACTGTTCCCTGCCAAATACCGTGCCGCCGCCCAGGGCGTGATGTTCTTCATGGTGCGCGGACTGTCGGCAGCCTGGGGACTGGTGTTTGTGAATATCTATGGCGAGGAAGGCGAGGGATTCACCCTCGCCGCCTATCTGATGATGGCGCTTCTCGTGGTGTCGCTTCTCATCGGAGCCATCTGGACCCCCAAGACCCGCGGCAAGTCGCTGGAGCAGATTACGGAAGAAAGATACGGAAAAGAAATATAATACAACGATATGGACAACAAGGCAACATGGATATGGTATCCCGGTGACTTTGAGGTGTGGCTCGGCAACAAGTTCAACAACCGCCGCACGGAGCGCGGAGCGATGTTTCCGCCGTTCTGGAAGCAAGACAGCCATTACGTCACAGTGGAGTTCTCCACCGCCGTGAGCCTCGACAAGGCAGAAACGATAACGATAGCCGCAGAGGGAGATTTCAATTTCATGCTCGACGGCAAGCTGCAGTTCGGCATGCCCGGCAGGTTCACCGTGCCGGCAGGCGACCACCGTCTCAACTTCAAGGTTCACAACCAGTCGGTGCCGCCAGCCCTCTACGTGAAGGGCAGGACGATAAAGAGCGGCAACACATGGCTCGCCACCTATGAAGACAAGATATGGATAGACGAGAATGGCGTTGCCCACGGATCGGGAATCTACGTACCCGCCGCGTCGTGGACCTTCGACCGCCTCGACACTCCGCCCTCATCATACAGTCTGGAGAGAACGGAGATGCAGCCTGTTGGCGAAAAGCAGACGGGCAAGAACAAATGGTTGTTTGATTTCGGACTCGAAACCTTCGGCTATGTCAGGCTCAAGGGCGTGACAGGCAAGGGCATATTGAACATATACTATGGCGAGAGCCTTGAGGAAGCCCTCGACACCGAGCGCTGCGAAACCCTCGACCGCCTGGACCTCTGCGCCAACAGGTTTGCCGACGAAGAGGTGGAGATAGTGCTCGACGACAGCAAGGCGTTCCGCTACGTGATGGTGGAGGCAAAGGGGATGATAACATTCTCTGATGTGGCGATGGACTATGAATATTCGGCGTTCAGCCACAAGAAGAGCGGTTCGTTCAGATGCGACGACCGCCGGCTCAACAAGATATGGCAGGTGGCGGCATATACCATGGACCTCACCACACGCGAGTTCTTTGTGGATGGCATAAAGCGCGACCGCTGGACATGGTCGGGCGACGCCATACAGTCGTATCTCATGAACTACTATCTGCGATTCGACACCGACTGCGTGCGCCGCACCATCCGTCAGCTCAGAGGCAAAGACCCCGTTACGGCACATGTCAACACCATCATGGACTACACGTTCTATTGGTTCAAGTCGGTGCTCGATTTCTATCAGTACACCGGCGACATCCGTTTCGTCAGAGAGATATACCCCAGGATGCAGACCCTCATGCAGTATGTCATCGGCAGACTCAATCCCGAGGGGATGGCAGAGGGAAAGGAAGACGACTGGATATTCGTTGACTGGGTGGACTTCCCGATGCACAAGCGCGGCACACTCTGTTTCGAACAGATACTGCTCTGCAAGGCATTCCAGACCATGCACACCTGTGCCGAGGTGCTCCGCGACAACCCGTTGCAGAACCCTCCGCAAGGCAGCATCACCACCGCTGAATACGCCAAGGATGCCGACCGCTACGGAAAGCTCGCCGCCGACCTCAAGGCAAAGCTCAAGCCCACCTTCTGGGACGACAGCCGCAGCGCCTTCATGCACGCCATAGAGGATGGCAGGATGAACCGTGACATCACGGCATTCCCCAATATGTTCGCCATAATATATGATATGGTGGACGACGATGACAAGCGCCGGATAATGGACTCCGTGATGCTGAATTCCGACATCGAACCCATCACCACGCCATATATGCGCTTCTATGAACTCGAGGCGATGTGCCGGATGGGATATCAGGAGCGTGTGCTGCCCGAGATTCTCGGCTATTGGGGAGGAATGATAGGCGAGGGAGCCACCAGCTTCTGGGAGAAATACAATCCCGCCGACCAGGGAGCAGAACATCTCGCCATGTATGGCCGCCCCTACGGCAAGAGCCTCTGCCACGCCTGGGGAGCCAGTCCGATATATCTCATAGGCAGATATTTTCTCGGCGTAAGCCCCACCAAACCCGGTTATGCGGAATATGAGGTGCGCCCCGTGCTCGGCGGACTGAAACGGATGCAGGGCAGTGTGCCCACACCGTTCGGAGAAGTCAGAGTGAAGATGGATGCCACCAGCGTCAGCGTGAAGAGCGACGGCGGAAAAGGCATACTCGTGATGGGAGACAAGAGATACGACATCCCCGTGGGCAAGGAGCTCCGCATAGACCGTTTCTGAGGACGGCTATGGAGGAAAAGCCGCCTTCTGCGGAAATCGGGAGAGAACGACAATTTTGAACAAAGGACAATCTGGTAACGTGACACACGTGCCACACCCAACTAAAACAGATATGACAAGCAAAACGATATTAGCATTCGCTGCCGCTGTGGCATTCGCCTCATGCGGACACAACGACACATTGGTGAAGACAACGACACAGTCGCCACAGACCGACTATGCCGCTACCCTCATCGCCAACAACATAAAGGCTATGCCCAAAGGCTATAGCATCAGCATCGGAATAGCCGGCGACACCGTGGGAAAACCGGCAGAAGGATTCTCGCTGCAGCGCAAGGGAAAGAAAATCAGCATCATCGGCAACGATGCTTCGGGAGCCATCTACGGCGCCAACCGCCTCGTGGAATATTTCAGGATGAACAACTCCCTCGAAATACCCTACACCATCGTTGACGCACCCGAGATGAAGCTCCGCGGAGCATGCGTGGGACTGCAGAAGACCGTGTATCTGCCAGGCCACAAAGTATATGAATACCCGTATACGCCAGAGAATTTCCCGTGGTTCTACGACAAGGAGCTGTGGGTGAAATACCTCGACATGCTCGCCGCCGACAATATGAACGCCGTGTTCCTGTGGAACGGCCACCCCTTCGCCTCGCTCGTGAAGCTCAAGGACTATCCCTTCGCACCCGAAGTGGACGACGCCACGATGAAGAAAAACCAGGAGATGTTCTCCTTCCTCACCCAGGAGGCAGGCAAGCGAGGCATACGCGTGATACAGATGTTCTACAACATCATAGTGTCGAAACCTTTCGCCGACCACTACGGCATAAAGACACAAGACCGCAACCGCCCCATCACACCGCTCATCGCCGACTACACACGCAAGAGCATAGCGGCATTCATAGAGAACTATCCCAATGTGGGCTTCCTGGTGTGTCTGGGAGAGGCGATGTCGGGAGTCGACAACGACATAAAATGGATGAACGAGACCATCATTCCCGGCATCAAAGACGGACTGAAGGCTTCGGGACGCACCGACGAACCGCCAATCATCCTGAGATCACACGACACCGACGGACCGCGAGTGCTACACGAGGCGCTGCCACTATACAAGAACATCTATACGATGAGCAAATACACCGGCGAGTCGCTCACCACCTATCAGCCGCAAGGACCATGGGCTGAGACCCACCGCCAGCTCGCCGCCGCAGCACCCGTGCATATCAGCAATGTGCATATCCTCGCCAACCTCGAGCCGTGGCGGTGGAGCTCACCGACGTTCATAGAGAAAACCGTGCAGGCGATGCACAACGTGCACCACGCCAACGGACTACATCTCTATCCGCAGGCAAACTACTGGGACTGGCCATACACCGCCGACAAGCTGCCCGACGGAAAGAGGGAGCTGCAGATAGACCGCGACTGGATGTGGTATCAGGCATGGGGACGATACTCATGGAACTGCCACCGCGGAGAAGACAAGACATTCTGGAAGAAGACCCTGGCAGAATACTACGGCACCGACACGCTGACCGCCGGCCGAATCATAGAGGCGTATGACCAGAGCGGAGAGATAGCGCCCAAGCTGCTGCGACGCTTCGGCATCACAGAGGGCAACCGCCAGTGTCTGCTGCTCGGAATGAAGATGAGCCAGCTCGTCAACCCATACAAATACACCATCTATCCGGGATTCTATGAGAGCTGCGGACCTACGGGCGAGAAACTCATAGAATATGTGGAGAAGGAATGGAAACACGAGAAACACGTGGGAGAACTGCCCCTCGACATCGTTGACCAGTGTGTGGCACACGGCGAAAAGGCACAGGAGGCGCTGAAGGGACTCGCGGCAAGCGTGACGAAGAACAGGGACGAATTCCTCAGACTCGCCAACGACATCGACTGCTACAGCGACTTCGCCCGTTCGTTCCGCTACAAGGTGCTTGCCGCCGAGCAGGTGCTCAACTACAAATGGACGAAAGACGCCGGCTATCTCAAGAAAGCCGTGCCGCTCCTCGAAAAGAGCGACAGCTGCTATATGGCACTCGTGGACAAGACCCGGGACACATACTACAACGCCAACAGCATGCTCACCTCGCAGCGCCGCATCCCAGTGGGAGGCGACGGAGGAAAATACAGCACATGGCAGGAGATGATGCCCGTGTATCAGCAGGAACTCGACAACCTGAAGAAGAACATCGCCAGTCTCACATCCACCGACAAGACAGCCACACGCCGCGAGAATATAGCCAAGCTGAATGATGCGCTGACGGGCAAGGGCAACGCTAAGAAGGGCGAAGTGACGCTCCTGAGCGACTACCCCGTGGTGACGCTGAAGAAGGGCGCACGCCTCTTTGCCGGTCGCGATGAGGCAGTGGACACGCTGGCAACAGAACTGCAGGGAATGAAGGCACTGGTGCTCAACCGCGACACGGCACGCATCAAGGGCATCTCAGTGGAGTTCACCGCCACGAAGCCAGTGAAACTCCTCGTGGGATTCTTCGTTGACGACCAGACAAAATTCGCCCGTCCGCCGAAGCTCGAAACCGACGCTACCGGAAACGAATACGGACAGGCAGAGCCAGTGATAAGCAACGCACTGATAATGACCACAATGCCGATAGCCAACATCCACGCCTACAGCTTCCCTGCCGGCCACCATGTGATAAACCTGCCCAAGGGAATAATAATGGTGGCAGGATTCACTGACAGCGAGCTGAAGATACGCGACGCCAAACTCAACGGCGCAGGAACGGAAGTGGACTGGCTGTTCATGTAACCCCGACAAACGGCCATTGTAACCCCCAAACGGCAATCAGGCAAATATAGAATTCAAAACGGATTATGAAACGAATATATCTTATAATATCCCTCTGTCTCCTGATCACAGTCAGCGCAGCAGCCCAGCGCCGCGGCAAGCGCCGCACGGCAGCCAGAGCGGCGGCAGTGACGCAGCAGGAGATGCAGCGCATCTACGAGACCGTGAAGACGCCATACAAATACGGAATGGTGGTGGCACCGGCCGACAACGGCCACAAGATAGACTGTCCGACGGTGTTCCGCAAAGACGGCAAGTGGTTTATGACCTACGTGTGCTACAACGGCAAAGGCGGCACCGACGGCAGAGGCTACGAGACATGGATTGCCACCAGCGGCGACCTGCTCCACTGGCAGACACTCGGCAGAGTGCTCGAATACGGAAGCGGCGACGAATGGGACAGAAACCAGCGTGGGGGATTCCCGGCACTCGTAGACTACACCTGGGGCGGCTCCTATGAGATAGAGCGATACAAGGGACGCTACTGGATGACATACATCGGAGGAGAGGGCACCGGCTATGAGGCGGTGAACGCTCCGCTGAGCATCGGACTGGCGTCTACGAAGCTCGACGTGACGAAGGCTCACCCTTGGGAGACGGCAGGCAAGCCGGTGATGTCTTACAAAGACAAGAACGCCCAATGGTGGGAATACATGACACAGTATAAGAGCACGGTGTATCGTGTGGACAAGAAACTCTTCGGCTATCCCTTCATGATGTATTACAACGCCGGAGGAAAAAACGCCACACATCCCAAAGGCGAGCGCATCGGAGTGGCTTTCTCACACGACATGAAGAAATGGACACGCTACAAGGCGAACCCCATCTTTGCCCACGACACCGACGGCACCATAACAGGCGACGCGCAGATAGTGAAGATGGGAAACATCTACGTGATGTTCTATTTCTCTGCCTTCAACCCCACCCGCGAATACAACGCCTACAACACCTTCGCCGCAAGCCGCGACATGATACACTGGTATGACTGGCAGGGAGCCGACCTCATCGTGCCGTCGAAACCATACGACGAGATGTTCGCCCACAAGAGCTATGTGGTGGAACACGACGGAGTGGTATATCATTTCTATTGTGCCGTGAACAACAGCGGACAGCGTGGCATCGCCGTGGCTACGAGCCGTCCGATGGGAAAGAGCGAAATCTCCTTCCCGACGCCGGACCCAGTGGGCAAACGCACCACCGTGGGCCTGAACGACAGTTGGCAGATAACCTTCGGTGGAGAGACCTTCACCAAAGACATACCCTTCAACCTCGACGACTATTACGGAGCGCTGCAGAAGGAACACGGCAACCTGCACGGCAAGGCGGTGTTCCGCAAATCGTTCACAGCTCCCGATATGGAAGGCAAGGAGTATTTCCTGAGATTCGAGGGAGTGGGTACATATTGCGACATACTGCTCAACGGCAAGAAACTCGGCACCTACGACATCGGACGTACCACCGAGACAATAGACATCACGCAGAGCGTGGCGAGGGGAAAGGAGAACAGTCTTGAGGTGCGCGTGTCGCATCCCAAAGGTATCACCGACATGCCGTGGGTGTGTGGCGGATGCAGTTCGGAATGGGGATTCAGTGAGGGATCGCAGCCCTTCGGCATCTTCCGTCCGGTGGTGATGGAGATTACCGACAAGGTGCGCATAGAGCCGTTCGGAGTGCATGTGTGGTCGAACCAGGCATGCGACAGTATCTTCGTTGACACCGAGGTGAAGAACTATGGAGAGGAGGCAGCCACCTTCCAGTTGATAAACAAACTCTCGGAGAAGAGCGGCAAGCAGACCCTGCGCCTGACCGACGAGGTGACGCTGCTGCCGGGAGAGGTGAAGACCGTACGCCAGCAGGCAGCGATACAGAATCCGCGGCGCTGGACGATGGAGAAGCCGTATCTCTACAACCTCAACACCATGATAAAGCGAGGCGGAAAGGCTACCGACGACCTGCTTACGCCGTTCGGATTCCGCAGCATATCATGGCCGCTGACGAGAGGCGACGGCGACAAGCGCTTCTATCTCAACGGCAAACCGGAGTTCATCAACGGCGTGTGTGAGTATGAACACCTGTTCGGACAGAGCCACGCCTTCAGCGACGAGCAGATTGAGGCGAGGATGAAGGAGGTGATGACCACAGGCTTCAACGCCTTCCGCGACGCACACCAGCCACACAACCTGCTCTACAAGAAGATAATCGACGAGAACGGCATACTGTGGTGGCCGCAGTTCTCGGCACATATATGGTATGACACGCCACAGTTCAAGGAGAGCTTCAAGCGCCACCTCATACAATGGGTGAAGGAGCGCCGCAACTCTCCGTCGGTAATCCTGTGGGGACTGCAGAACGAGAGCACCATACCGGCGGAATTCGCCAAGGAATGCTCCGACATCATACGCCGCCTCGACCCCACATGCGGAACGCAGCGCCTCGTGACCACCTGCAACGGAGGCGAGGGGACAGACTGGAACGTGGTGCAGAACTGGAGCGGCACGTATGGCGGAAAGCTTGAAGACTACGCCAAGGAACTCTCGCGCGACGACCAGCTCCTCAACGGAGAATACGGAGCGTGGCGCACACTGGGCAACCACTCGGGAGAACGCTACACTGAGGAGAAGCAGTGTGACATACTGGAGCGCAAGGTGCAGCTGGCAGAGAGTGTGAAGGACAGTGTGTGCGGACAGTTCCTCTGGACCCTGCAGAGCCACGACAATCCCGGACGCCGACAGCCGGAGGAGGGCTTCAGGATGATAGACAAGGTGGGACCATTCAACCACAAGGGACTGATATCCACATGGGAGCAGCCGGGCGACGCATTCTATATGTATAAGTCGCACTACGTGTCTGCCGACAAGGAACCGCTGGTGTATATCGTGCCGGCGATACATGCCGACAGCATCGGCGGAAAGAAAGAGGAGGGCGACAGCATGGCAGAGGCAACTCTCGACAGCGTCAGGGTTTACAGCAACTGCGACCGTGTGACGCTGAGCTGCGGACAGTGGA
>UMGH01066476.1_pt1 | contig 14494 bp, 10 predicted proteins | sample 1965231 | NCBI WGS metagenome assembly UMGH01 (sample SAMEA4836068, study PRJEB28245) | human gut metagenome | biome: gut microbiome; material: fecal sample | place: Denmark | collected 2008 | reverse complement strand
CCCAAATTCGATGTATTCAAATTTTTGTCATGTACTTAAATGGATAATTACTTATATTTTGATTACCTAACCTTCCCCAAGAAGCTTTTAATTTTAAATTTGAGATCCAACTTAATTGCTCATACTCCTTAAAGAAACTTTCTTCTGAGATTCTCCACCCTCCTGCTACAGATGGGAATAAACCAAAACGATTATTTTTAGGGAAACGAGATGAACCATCATATCGTACTGTTGTTTCTAATAAATAACGTTCGTTAAAATTATATTTTAAACGCCCAAAATAAGATAATATAGCCCAACCCCAAGATGTTCCATTTGATTTTTGATTATCAGGAGAACCTGAATCTAAATAAGGTAAATCATTACTTGGAAACTTATCTCTAAAACCTTTAACATTCTCAAAATCTTCTTGTTCCCAAGAATACCCCAAAAGAGCACCTATATTATGCTTTCCAAAAGTCTTATTATAATCAACTGTTGCCTGGAATGTTTTATAAATAGTTTTACTCATTAAATGTGATAGAGAAGATGGACCTATTATTTGATCACCATCTAACTTTAATGTAGATCGATAAGTTTTTTCTTCATTATTTGTATATTGATAAGCACCAATAGCTGATATTGTTAAATCTTCTATAGGCTTATAATCCAACCTCATATTAGCATTAATTGAAAACTTCGGATTTTCATAAAATGATCCACTATTTACATGTGCAACAGGTGTTCCTTGTAACATTGTCCCTGGACTGTAATTACCATTAGATAATACTGTTGGATAGATACCAGGGAATCGAACAGCATCACTAATAATAGATAGCATATTATTAGATGATAAACTACCAGGAACATAAGGCTCATTTCTTTTATCTAATACCCCAGACAAACGTGTTGTTAACTTTAAATTACTCAAAATATCATTAACTACATTTACTCTTGCATTATACCTTTCATAATCATTATTTTCCACTAAGCCATTCTGTCGTAAATATCCAAAAGAAAGCATATATTTATTAGCATTATTTCCTCCATTTAATGTTAAATCATGCCCTGTTTGAATACCATTATTTGAAAATATATTATCTAAATATTTCTCATTCGCAAAATGATCTAAATCAGCACCATTTTTAAATTTCAAAATATCATCTTGAGAATAAACCTCATTACCAGCAGCTTGGTTATACAACTCTGCATATCTCCAAGTATCAACAAATGCAGGAAGCTCTGTAGGACGATTAAAACCAACATAACCATTATAACTCACAGATATTTTCCCTTCCATTCCTGTTTTTGTTGTTACTAAGATTACACCATTAGCTGCACGAGAACCATAAATTGCTGCAGTAGAAGCATCCTTCAACACTGAAATGCTTTCAACATCTTCACTATTTACGTCATTTAAACTTCCTGGAATACCATCTATTAAAACCAACGCAGAAGGTGTTGCGCCAAAAGATCCAACACCGCGAACTTGGATATCATTACTATCTACGCCAGGTTGTCCAGATCTCTGAATGATTGTAACCCCAGACATTTGACCAGTCAATGCGTTTGCTAACATTGGAGTTGAACGATTTTCCAATTTTTCTTTACCAACCTGTACAATAGAACCGATCACATTCACTTTCTTTTGCGTACCGAAACCAACAACCACCAACTCATCCAATGCTTCTGCATCTTCTTTCATAGCTATGGATAGCGAAGTCTGGTTTCCTACTTTGATTTCTTGGTTAGCAAATCCAATATATGAAACTTGTAAAACAGCACCATCTTCTACTTCCAATGAGAATTTACCGTCCATATCAGTAATGGTTCCATTGGTAGTTCCCTTTACCATCACATTGGCGCCGATTACGGCATACCGGTGGCATCTAATACCGTACCGGTGATTTTCTTACTACTTTGGGCTACAGCAGGAACAGCCATTACCTCTTTATCTGATACCTTGATCAGGATTTGCTTGTCGATGATCTGGTAATTATACCCTGTGTTTTGCAAGACTTGTGCCAATACATCTTCTATGCTGGCGTTGTTGGCACTGACATTCACTTTTTGCTTTACATTAATCTGGTTGTCGTTGAAGAAGAATGTAAAGTCGCTTTTCTTTTCAATTTCCTTGAAAACTTCGCTGATGCTGCTGTTCTGCTTGTGGATTGAAAACTTCAAACTCTGTGCATAAGTTGAAGCAGAGATGGAACAAACAGCCAATAAATTACACAAAGACGTAACTTTCATGATACGGATTGTTTTTGTTAACAGTGGGACACGACGATCCCTGTCATTTTTTTTCATACTTTTGTATTGTTTTTGATACATAAATGAGGCTTGCCACTGGCTTGGACTCCGTTTGGCAGGCTTGTGTTTCTTAAAATCTCAGATTGAACGGGAGGTACTTGCCGGTATCTTCCGTTTCTTTTAGGTTAACTTCTTACTCCTTTCTCATAGGCATTTCATTTTATTCTGGTTAATATATAGCTTTCATCTGTATTCTTTTTATATCGCAACGGTGCCGATTGACGCATGATAAACAGGATTACATCCAACGATTCATCGCGCACTTTAAACGTGAAACGATAGTTGTTCAACAAACTTTCTTCACATTGAATCTTCCGTCCATACCAATGTTCCAAACGTGGAATGATCATAGCCAGATTCTCATTTTCGAACGACAAGACTCCTGTTCTCCACGAAGTATATTTATCAGCTTTGATCTGCCCTACTTCTACTTTATTAGTATTCTTATGCCAAATCAGTCGTTCATCCGGACTCATGATCTGTTCTTTCACCACGTTGTTATCCCGTTCAAAACCGACCTTGATTTTTCCATTTACCAAGATGGCTTCCATATCCTCCGAGTCTTCGTAATTAAACAGTTCGAAAGCCGTTCCCAAAGCTTCTACCTGCACATCATTCATCTGTACCCGGAAAGGTTTGGAGGGATCTTTCGCTACATCGAAAAAGGCTTGACCTTCCAAGCGGACATTCCGGCTGTCGGTTCTAAACTCCGATGGATATTCCAACCGGCTACCAGGTCCTAAACAAACATGGGTTCCATCAGGTAATTGGATTTTCTCCAGATTCTGAATACCGGAAGTAACCACATAAACCGGTGCGGCAGTCTTCTGATTCCATAAATAGGTAATTCCACTCAAAGTAATGACAAGCAAGATAGATGCCGCCACACTATACCATTTATAAAAATAAGACTTCCAAGGTCTATTCTTTTGACCTGTCTGTTGCCGAATGCCTGCCCAAAGTTGATTGGGATCCACTTCCTGACTTCTATCTGATGCCTGTTCCCATTGCTGAAGCCAGATCTGTTCCATTTCCGGACTTTGAGACAGCCTTGCTTTCTCTTCTTCGGATAATGTCCCGGACAACAACTTCTGGACTATATATTTTTTCTCTTGTATATTCATATTTTTTCGCCTTTACTAATAAATACACGCGGTTTCGTATCTTCCCCCTATTCCAGATTAAAAAAAATGCGTTTTTTTTCAATAGTATTGGCAAGAAACGTCTTTTTACCTACTTTTGTTGGAAAACGAAACAATAAAAGACAAGGATAACAACTTGTACACACAACAACAATAGATTGGTGGATCAAGAAAAAGAACTCATAATTGCTTTGAAACAAGGAGACGAAAAAGCCTTCAATATCCTTTATAAACAATATTGGAGGCAGGTTTACAATTTCTGCCGGCTATATCTGACGAATACGGAAGAAGCCGAAGAAGTTGTACAAGATGTTTTTGTCCGTTTATGGCAATCACGAGATTTCTTACGGGAAAATGATAATTTTAAGGGCCTGCTATTCATCATTTCACGCAATCTGGTTTTTAACCAAACCCGCAAAAGCTTTAACCATGATTTCTATACGCTTTCGCTTTTGGAGGCGTTGGAGAATATGCCGGAAGAAAACAGTTATGACATCGAAAAAGAATTGGAAGCAAAAGATTTAAGTGCTTACATTGACCTGCTGATTGCCGAATTGCCTCCACAACGACAGAAGATATTCCATCTCAGCAGAAAGGAACATAAAAGTTATAAAGAAATAGCAGACCTGATGCACCTGTCGGAAAAGACAGTCGAACATCAGATCTCTGAAGCGTTGAAGTTTTTACGCAAACATATTACCCTCCTGGTTATCTTCCTGAATTAGCAGTAAGCCCGAAAGTGACCAGTCGCTCAGATAATCCAAATGGGCCGTATATACGGCTATTTCCCGATCATATATAGAAGAGACCAGACGATAAATGCTTCCATGGTCATCCTTCAAAGGGAAAACCGTCGTTGAATCGGTTATCGGATACTTACTTAAAAGTCCAGAATCATTGCTATAAAAAGAATAATATGTTTCTCCTTTCTGAGATAAAGACTGGACAATCCGATCGCAAAAACGAGTCTGGTTATAATTTCTCACCTCACTAAACGTTACGAAATCAGGTTTCAAGCGAACTATCTCATTAACTATGGCCTCATAGCCTCCTTCTACTACGGTTCCTTCCTGCCATATATTCCATTGCAAAACCGTAAATTCCTTATCTCCTTTCCCATAGATTGAAAAAGGGAATAGCAAACACAATATATAAACAATCCAGTTTTTCATATCACTTATATTACAACAGCAACGAACTGTCTCCATAACTCAAGAAACGGAAATCATGACTGAGGGCATAATCATAGATAGTCCGCCAATTGCCTTTGACAAAAGCAGAAATCAACAGTAACAAGGTACTCTTCGGCTGGTGGAAATTGGTAATGATTCCACGAACAACTTTAAACTCATAGCCTGGAGCAATGATAATCTGCGTTGCTGTTACCAGTTTGTCGGCCTGATGTCGATCCAGATAATCCAATATATGTTGCAACGCTTCGGCTACCGGAATCCGGTTATTCTCTGTCTCATAAGGCATCCACTGGTTTACAACAAGCTCTTCGGATGTAGCATCCGGATGCGACGCTAATTTGACTCCTATATAATATAGACTTTCCAACGTACGAACGGAAGTAGTTCCTACAGCGATGATCTTTCCCAAATTCTTCTGGATACGCTCGATTGACGAACGGCGAACGGAAATAAACTCCGTATGCATCTCATGCCCTTCGATGGTTTCACTCTTGACGGGTTTGAAAGTTCCGGCACCTACATGCAAAGTTACTTCTTCCCTTCCGATGCCATGTGCATCCACATCTGCCAGGACTTCGGGTGTAAAATGTAAACCGGCAGTCGGAGCCGCTACCGACCCTTTTATCTTGGAATAAACCGTCTGATAGGTTACCAAATCGCTCTTCTCTGTTTCCCGATGCAAATAAGGAGGAATCGGAAGGACACCTGCCGCATCCAACAGATCAGCAAACGTATATTTCGGATTATTCCAGGTAAATTCAATCCGGTGACTATCGCCATGACTTTCTTTCTTTTCTGCCGAAAGAATCACTTCTTCTCCTTGAATGGTCACCTTTTTAGTCAGTAAACCGTCCTTCCACTTCTTCAGATTTCCAACCAGACAAATCCAGCTGCAACGTTCTGTCTGCTGAAAGATCAAAGCATAATCATGCGGTTCAGCCGGTTCCAGACAAAAGACTTCAATCCGTGCACCTGTTGCTTTCTGGAACAACAACCGTGCCTGAATTACTCGTGTGTTGTTATAGACCAACAACGAACCTGCGGGCAAATAATCAGCAATATGCTTGAATACACTCTCCGAAACTTGTCCGTCCTTATATAACAACAGTTTTGATTCATCCCGTTTTGCCAAAGGAAATTTGGCAATTCGCTCATCCGGTAACGGATAATCATACTCTTCTATACGTATTTGCTGTGTCTTGTTACTCATCTTCCTGTTTTTTTATCCTGCAAAAGTACGAATATAGGCTGAATAAATACTTCCAACATCCGGTTTATTTCTAAAGTCCCAGCAGGAATAGATTTCAAAGAATATCTCGGCATCACTGAAAGTTTAACTCCAGGCAATAAAAGAAATATCCCGGTGCTTTCTGATGAAAGAATTCTACTATCACACCCGGAAATACAGAAATAAATAGTACCTTTGTTCCATTAAGCAGAAAAATAGAATGAAACAATATCTTGATTTGCTCAACCGTGTACTGACAGAAGGCGTTCATAAGGAAGATCGTACCGGTACGGGCACAACCAGTATCTTCGGCCATCAGATGCGATTCAACCTGGAAGACGGCTTTCCGTTGCTGACAACGAAAAAGCTTCACTTGAAATCCATCATTTATGAATTGCTCTGGTTCTTGAAAGGTGATACCAACGTCAAGTATTTGCAGGACAATGGTGTGCGGATATGGAACGAATGGGCTGATCCGGATGGAAATTTAGGACACATTTATGGTTATCAATGGCGTTCGTGGCCCGATTATCAAGGAGGATCGATTGATCAGATCAGCGAAGCTGTCGAGACAATCAAACACAATCCCGACTCTCGCCGTATCATTGTCAGCGCCTGGAATGTGGGAGATTTGGATAATATGAATCTGCCGCCCTGCCATGCATTCTTTCAATTTTATGTGGCAAACGGACGATTAAGCCTGCAAATGTACCAGCGTAGCGCCGACATCTTTTTGGGTGTTCCGTTCAACATTGCTTCCTACGCCTTATTATTGCAGATGATGGCGCAGGTAACCGGACTGAAAGCCGGAGATTTTGTTCATACATTGGGCGATGCCCATATCTATTCCAATCACCTGGAGCAGGTAAAACTCCAGTTGACGCGCGAACCGCGTCCGCTTCCGCGCATGGAATTGAACCCGGATGTCAAAAGCATCTTTGATTTCCAATATGAAGATTTTCATTTGATCGGTTACGACCCACACCCGCACATCAAAGGTGTTGTCGCTGTCTGATCAAATAAGAACATATAATAATTGTGTTATACTATGAGTACTATTTCTATTATCGCTGCCATAGCCGACAACAACGCTATTGGCAAGAATCAGCAGCTTCTGTGGCATTTACCGGCCGACATGAAGCATTTTAAGGAATTGACAACCGGTCATGCCATTATTATGGGAAGAAAGACATTCGAGTCACTGCCCAACGGTCCGTTGCCAGATCGTAAAAATGTAGTACTTACCTCTCTTCCTGAAGCAGGATTTGTAAACTGTTTCGCCTGCGAGTCCATGCGCGACGCATTAGACTTGTGCGAAAAGGAAGATGAGATATTCATTATCGGAGGAGCCTTGGTATATCGCCAGGCATTAAGTAAAGCAGACAAAATGTATATCACGCGTGTTCATCATGAGTTTGAAAATGCAGATGCTTTCTTCCCGGTAGTGAACTGGGACTTATGGGAAGAAGTAGATAGGCAGGAATTTCCGGCAGACGAGAAGAACGCTTATCCTTATACTTTCCTGACATACGTTCGTAAAGCATAAGTTTTACTCGAAATTAACACACTCTTTACAACTTTTTGCTCTTACTTTGTATCTTATATATAAAGAGAGAAATTCTGGTTTCGCACTTCGGGCGAAGCTTTAAATAGATAAGATATGAAGATAAGAGCATTTTTTATTTCCGTCCTATTAATCCCGGCTGCTGCCTTAACGGCCTATTATGCAGCTGCCCGTCAGAAAAGTCCGTCGGAAGTCATTCAGACGCTTGTGCAAAAAATGCACGATGAACTGGAAAAAGATGTGGATAAATTTCCGGATCTGATTCAGGAAACGACCGAATATACCCAACAGGTTCAGGATTCGGCTACCGCATCCCTCTTACATTCACTGCTGGCCGAGATGTATCAGTCCTATTATAACCAAAATGGATGGACGATTCACCAGCGTACACCACTACAAGGTTATGTTCCGGAAGACATACGGGAATGGACAGCCAACCTGTTTGAAGTAAAGATAAAGGAAGAACTGAGGCAATCCTTATCTCCGGTTCTGACACTCCAGAACACACCGGCCGAAAAATATGCCCAGGTGATGGAATTAGGAAAGGACGCCCGGACATTGCGCCCAACCTTATATGATTTCCTGTTGCAACGGGCGATCGACATACAGGCCGACGATACCTATTATCAGACGTGGTTACAATTCCGGAAGACACAAGTAAATCCAAAAGCCGAAACTTTAGTAGCCTTAGATTACCTGCAATACCAATACCGGAAAGGAGAGAAAACGAGAAGTACGTACAAACAGTCGCTCGATTCGTTATTAACTCATACGACTGATCCGGAATCCCAGCTGGAAATACAGCTGAACCGCCTGGATTGGTTACAGCAAGAACCATATTATTATCAGAATAATGCCCAGCAGGATTCGGTACGTCAAATCGTTTATGACTTCTGCCAGCAGCAAGCTCGGGCCTTTGCTGCTTATCCGCGGGCTAATGAGTTCAAGAATGCTATCGAACAGATGGAGCAAGCTTCTATCTCTATCCAGCATAAGAATCAGGTTTATCCGGGAAAAGAACAAGAACTCAAAATCCGCTATAAGCATGTAACGGAACTCCGGGTGAAAGTGTATCAAAACAAGGCTGCTACGGTAACGGCCTTACGTCAGGGAAGCAAAGACAATACGGCTTACTACGGAAAGCTCGTCAAAGAGATGACCGTCCGTTTGCCTCAGGTCTCTCCTTTGCTGACAAAAGATACAACCTTGCTTATTCCGATGGAACAACCGGGCTTGTTTATGTATGAAGTATCCACAACCGATAAAAGTCTGACAAACCGTGCGCCGTTTAGTGTAAGTCGCTTGGCTCTTACCTATCGTCCGAATGCGGAAGGTATACAGGAAGTGTTTGTAACCGACTTTGAAACGGGGAAACCACTGGCGGATATTCCGGTGATCTGTTATAATACTACCATGCAATGGGAAGTAAAAGAACTGGCAACTGTCAAGACAGATTCCAAAGGTTTTACCTTGCTTGCCGTTAAAAACCGGAATCAGATTGATGCAGTCCGTCCGGTTCTTCCTCAGGATACAGCGGCTTTGCTGACAGGTATTTCAGCTTCATACCGACAGATGACCGGCAACAAGCCGCAAACGTATGTCTCCCTGTTTATAGATCGGGGTATTTACCGGCCGGGACAAACGGTGGCCTTCAAGGGAATTGTCTATACAGACGATAAAAAGCAGTTAACAGCCAACGAAGGTGAAACAATTTCGGTATCCCTGCGCGATGCCAATTACAAGGAAATCGCCCGGAAAGAATTTACGACCAACGCTTTTGGCTCTTTCCATGGTGAATTCAGTTTACCTCAACAAGGATTGAACGGGAACTTTACCCTGGTAACAGATAAAGCCTCTGCATCTTTCCGCGTAGAAGAATATAAACGTCCTTCGTTCCGACTGGATATCGAACCGATAAAAGAGGAAGTCAGCTTCGGAAATGAAGTGCAGATTCAGGGAAAAGCCGAATCGTTCTCAGGCGTAGCGTTGCAAGAAGGGAAAGTAGAATGGACCATCACCCGCCGTCCGTTCTGGTTACGGGCATATATGCCTAATCCGTATAACCAAAGTTATGAACAAGTAGCCCAAGGAACAGCCGATGTTAATCAGAAAGGGCAATTCCAATTCACCTTTGTTCCGGAAAGAGAGCAGACCGATTCCGACCACCCGGTTTGCCAATCGTATAAAGTAAAGGCACGCCTGACCGACAGTAAAGGCGAAACGCAGGAAACATCGTATGTCTTCTCGGTAGGAGATGCAGGCATCGTGCTTTCTCTTCAACTCAATTACTGGCAGGAAAAGGAAAAAGCCGAAGCGAAAGTCATCGCACAAACCCTCAACAGAGAAAAGGTAAAGGCACAAGGTTCTTATACCCTCTATAAACTGACTGAGAAGAAAGAGCCGAATACCGGTTCAATCACTTACGAGACGGATTCGATTTTGGCCGTCGGACCTTTCTCTACGGATCAAACCCTTACGGATGCCTTCAAGAATCTGGCATCCGGACGATATCGCTTACAAGTCAACTCGATGGATCAGAAAGGAGTGAAAGTAAAAGCAGAAGGTGATTTCATTTTATACAGTCTGCAAGATCGCCACATGCCGGTATTTATATCTTCCTGGATGCCGGAAGGAAATTATGAAGCGCTTCCGGGAGAAACCATCGATGTCTATTTCGGTACTTCCGAAAGTCCGGCATACGTCATATATGAACTCTTTGCCTCCAACGGAACCCGTATTCATCGGGAACTCGTTTCTATGCGGAATGAGAACCGGGCATTCCCGGTATTGTACCAGGAATCGTATGGCGAAGGCATGACCGCTTCTTTCTCTTTCGTCAAAGGTGGCAAGCTGTATAGTAATAGCTGTTCCATCGTTCGGAAAGAACCGGAGCGGAAACTGACATTCCATACGGAAACATTCCGGGATCATCTGCTACCGGGAAATCAGGAAAACTGGAAATTCCGACTGGTAGATGCTGATTCTTCGGCTGTTCAGGCGGAAGTTCTGGCCAGTATGTATGATGCTTCTTTAGATCAGATCCGACCTTTCCGCTGGTATTTTACCCCTCAACGGCATGTATCTATCTGGAGAAGTTATTTCCAGACCGGACTTTCTTTCCAGACCCAGAACCGTTCGCAATACGCAGAACTGTCTTTGCAGGATGTTCCGGCTTATAGTTACGACCAGATGTACCAGGCCTGGACGGAAATGCTGCAACAGAATCTGCTGTTCTATGCGGCATCGTCGACCAGATCCTTGACTGGTGGATTGAAATCACGGGTTGCTATGGCGAAATCATCCGCCAATGCTGTAGAAGACATACAAATAACTGAAGACAGTGCCGTATTGAGCGAACCGGAAGTAACAAGTACAGATGAAATCATGGAAGAAGAAGCCATCGCAGCTCCGGCACCCGCCCAGACAGAAACCGTTTCCTTCCGGGAAAACTTTGCCGAAACGGCTTTCTTCTACCCGGTATTACAGACCGATGAAACTGGACATGTTTCCTTCAACTTTACCGTTCCGGAAAGTAATACTACCTGGAAACTGCAATTACTGGCACATACAGAAGACTTGAAATACGGGTATTTGTCGAAAGAAACCGTTTCAAGCAAACCGATTATGGTTTCACCTAATTTACCCCGCTTCCTGCGAAACGGAGACGAAGCCGTTATCTCAACACAGATCATCAACCAGCTGGCAGAAGCTATCCAAGGAAAGGCCAAACTGGAATTATTCAATCCGGAAACCGAAGAAATCTTGTTGCAGGTAGAAAAGCCGTTATCGCTGACAGCCGATGAAACCGGAACGATACAATGGAATTTCCTGGTAAAAGACTGGGATAAACTGGGTGTAGTGGGTTGTCGTATTCAGGCTGTCGGTGCAGCCGGCAGTGATGGTGAACAACATCTGCTTCCTGTTCTCCCGAACCAGACACTGATTACGGAAAGTATTCCTTTCTATCTGACAGATGAAAAGGAACTGGCCATCAAGCTTCCGAAACAAGCTCTGACGAATCCGTACCGGATCACTTTCGAAGTCAGCAGTAATCCGATCTGGTATGCCGTACAAGCTTTATCCACATTAAACGAGCCGAAGCAGGAAGATATCCTCTCGTGGTTCAGCGTTTATTACAGCAATACGTTATCTGCTTATATCGCTCAGGCTCATCCGCGCATCAAACAGGTAATCGACCAATGGAAAGCTGCCGGAGAAAATACGGAAACACTTCTTTCCAACTTGGAAAAGAACGAGGAACTGAAGACGATTTTACTGGAAGAAACGCCTTGGGTGCTGGATGCTGCCAACGAGACCGAACAGAAACAACGCCTGCAATTGCTGTTTGATACCAACCGGACTGCGCAAGTACGGGAAGAAGCCTTGCAGCAATTGCAGAAACAACAGCTTCCGAATGGTGGCTGGAGCTGGATGAAAGGTATGCCTGCCAGCCGACATATCACCTTACAGATTCTGAAAGGTATGGCACAACTCATTCAGTTGAATGCCGTATCCTACAACCAGACAGAAAAGGAAATGCAAATGAAAGCCCTTCGTTTCCTGGATCAGTCCATACAGGAAGATTACGAACAACTGTTGAAGATAAAAGGAAAACCCACGGCTATTCCAAGCGACGATCAAGTAGAATACCTGTTTGTCCGCAGTTTCTATCGGGATATTCCGGAATTGGGTGAAGCCCGCGAAGCCATCCGTTACTACACCCGGCAGGCAGCAACGAACTGGAAAGAATACGGATTGTACAGCAGGGCAGCCATTGCTTGGCTCATGCATCAAAACGGAAAGAAAGAAACGACACAGGATATCGTTGCGTGGTTCCGGAAGACGGCAACCGATCATGCCGAGAAAGGTATGTATTGGGCCAATAACCGGAATACGTTTGCATCTAACCGGAGTGCCATTGAGACGCATTGTCTGATCATGGCTCTCTTCCAGCAGACAGATCCGAATCAGGAACAGACCGACCGGATGAAACAATGGTTGTTGAATCAGAAGCGAACCCAAAACTGGGAATCAGTTCCGGCAACACAAAATGCCATCTATGCCTTGTTACTGACGGGTAATTCGTGGATAGAAGAAACGAATGTCTGCCACATCCGTCTGAATGATGCGACTTGGAGTACCACTGATGGTGAAACAGGCACCGGTTATCTGAAAGTGAATCCGACAATCACCCAGCTTACATCTGTGAAGAGTCCGGTTGTCCGTATCCAGAAAAGCGGAAAGGCTCCGGCTTGGGGTTCCATCTATATCCAGTATTTCGCACCCTTAGAAGAAGTAGAAAAGCAAAAGGGTGTATTGAATGTAGAGAAGAAACTATTTGTGGAAACAAGCGAATCAGGTAAGAGAGAAATTCGTCCGGTAACCGAAGAACAACCGTTGAAAGTGGGAGATAAAGTCATCGTCCGTCTGACCGTCCGTTCCGATCGTGATATGGAATACGTATTCCTGAAAGACTTGCGTGCCGGTTGTTTCGAACCAACCCAAGCACTTTCCGGCAGCCAATACCGGGATGGCATCTGGTATTACCGTTCATCGAAAGACCTTTCCGAGAACATCTACATCGAACATCTGCCACAAGGTACGTTTGTCTTGGAATATCCGGTCGTTGTCTCCCGGAGTGGTTCATATACCGGCGGTATCAGCACCATTCAATGCTTGTATGCACCCGAGTTCATCAGTCATACCGAAGGCAACCGACTCCTGGTAACTGAATAATCGCAGACACCGGCTATTCTTACTGCATAACCTTTCAAAACAAACGAGAATCGAAAATGAATCCAAAGGGAAACATTTCCGATTCTCGTTTATTTCTTTGGGGAATGATTGGGGCTTTGTCTATGATAATTTATCTACTTTAAAATTCGTATCAAGAACTATCGACTGCATAATCAATGCCTATTTATAAGGTGTACGTTCATGCAAATGACGAAAGTTCTCAACTTTCTCATCGTTCAATTCTCCAGTCGCCCATAAACGATTTATTTCTTCTTGTGCTTGCTGCGCAAAATAATCAGAAATAACTTTGTTTAAATCAGCAAGAGATTCCGGAGTTCGAACAAACGACATCATCTCTAGCAATTGCATCTGGGCTTGATTAAATTCGGTAAATTCCATAATACATCTCAGATTGAATTTCTCAAAGATACGATTTTCTTTTTATTCCAATCGAATCCGGTTTATTTTTCCTCATAAAAATGCACACTGCCTATAAACAAGCTATTTGCGTGAGCGTGCTGCAAATGTGCTGCAAATATGAAAATAAGCAACGATAAGCAAACACGCACTCAACTGCTGCAAAGGTAGTATTTTTACTTGTAAATGCCTTAAAGAAATGAACATTTTCTTTAGAACCAAAATAAGTCAATCACAAAAATACCGAATGAAATACCACAAAAACTACAAATAAAGCACATCAAAAACTACAAATGAAATGTATCAAAAATTACAAATAGATTACAACAAAAACTTAAAATACATTTGGTAGTCAGAGTAAAATGAGTACCTTTGCAACATAAAACAAGAATCGAATATGGCATATCTAAATAGAGTCTTTGACGTGCGACTTAAAGCGCACCTTAAAGCAATGGGAGCAGTGCTCATTGAAGGGCCAAAATGGTGTGGAAAGACAACCACCGCCAAGCAGTTGGCCAATAGTGTTATTAGTTTACAAGATACTGATCACCGTGAAGAATATTTGGCTACAGCCATTACCAAACCCTCGTTCTTGCTGGAAGGGGAAGTTCCTCGCTTGATAGACGAATGGCAAGATGCCCCAATGCTGTGGGATGCAGTGCGTACAAAGGTTGATGAGCGTGGCTTGCCTGGTCAATTCATATTGACAGGGTCTAACGCTATTGATGACAGTAAAATCCATCATAGTGGAACAGGGCGTATTTCCCGGATGGAGATGCTGCCCATGAGCCTGTGGGAATATGGTGAATCTAATGGCTGCGTGTCATTGATGGAGATGTTTGACAATCCTCAAGAAGAAATCTTCGCTACCTCGGAACTAGAAATGGAAGAAATCATATTTGCTGCATGCAGAGGAGGTTGG
>UMGH01018997.1_pt1 | contig 14515 bp, 7 predicted proteins | sample 1965231 | NCBI WGS metagenome assembly UMGH01 (sample SAMEA4836068, study PRJEB28245) | human gut metagenome | biome: gut microbiome; material: fecal sample | place: Denmark | collected 2008 | reverse complement strand
AAAGCCACTGGCATGGAAATGGTTCCTGGATATGGCAGGTGTATTGTGTTGGAATGGGTGGATGGTCTTAATCTGCGCGAATGGCTTAAGACCCAAAAACCGAATAAGCGCGAGCGTTTGCAAGTGCTTAACCAACTAATGGATGCCCTGGAGTATATACACGACCATCAGGTGGTGCATCGCGACTTGAAACCCGAAAATGTGATGATTACACGCAATGGGGATAATGTAAAGTTAATAGACTTCGGATTGGCAGACATGGACCATTATGCTAACATGAAGCAGTTTGCAGGTACGCCAGGATATATGGCACCCGAGCAAAACTCAGAGCATGATACAGACTGCCGTAACGACATCTATAGCTTGGGTTGCATTGTGCGCGACTTGAATTTAGGACGCATCTATAAGCAATTGGTGAAACGCTGTTTGTTGCCTAAAGAACTGCGATTAAAGTGTATGGCTGATGTGAAGCGTTTTATACGCAATCGCAAAAGATGGCGCAATACGTTGGTTGTTTCTTTGTTAGTTGCTTTAATTACTTGTACGTCATGGGGCGCCTATATGGTGCAAGAATATAATGGACGTCCTCGTTATCAAGAGGTGGCTCAATTCCGCGTAGCCAATATACAGTATACCTCATGGGGTGGCCTTGTAGCCTCAGCTCAACTGTTGGTGAAGACAGAGACCCAAGTTGTGGTACCTGCTGATGTAACCTATAATGGCTTGACATACAGAGTAATAGAATTAGGTTTCGATAGTTTCAAAGACGACACGTTGCTGCAAAAAATGGTAGTGATGCGTGAAAAAGACACCTTAAATATACTTAAGGGTAGTTTTAAGGGCTGCTCTAATCTGACCGAGTTATACTTGTTTCAAAAACGACTGGCAGGTATTGGTACTTCTCAATGGCCCTGTAAACTAACGGATATTTTTGACGAGCACCATTTCTTAGATTTAACCCTTTATGTGCCTGCTCCATTAGTTCCAGTTTATCGCAAAAGTTCCTGGGGACGATTTAAGCATATTGAGGCAATAAAGGAGTAGGGGATAGTATATAAGCTAAGAAAACAATATTTTCTGCATGGTTTTCTGTTTATGAAACGCCAAATCTTGTAAGGCTGATTAAATCATTAACATTTCATGCGCCAGCCTCACCCCGTTAGGGGTGATATAAGGTAGCCAGGTATGAGAGTGAGGGAGGCTTGCCCCCTCACTCTCATGCCTGGTTATTGGATATGTTCCCGATGCACTTCGCACGCCGTAGGTGTGCAATTGGGCCTAGGCGAACAGCCGTTTTCATAGAACACGCATGTTGTTTTTATGTGTACGATTTATTTAGAGCAAATAACGACTTTAAAATACAACGTCAATGAAAACGGCTGTTCGCCTAGGCCCAATTGCACACCTACGGCGTGCGTAGTTTGGTTTTGTTGCATACGGAAACCAGGTATGAGAGTGAGGGGAGACAAGCTCCCCTCACTCTCATACCTGGCTACCTTATATCACCCCTAACGGGGTGAGGATGGCGTGTAAAAATCTTGATAATTCTATCAAATATTATGCAGAAAAATTGCGAATTTTAATTTACTTCATGTTATTAAGCTTGATGGCATCTTGATCGTCGTACTGCTTTTGAAGGCGAACAAGTTCCTTCATAAGGCGAGCGGTAATCTTTTCGGTGCCAGGCTTGCCATAGATGTTGTGCATCTCGTGTGGGTCGTTGTTAAGGTTGTAGAGCTCCCAACGGTTGATGTCGTTGTAGAAGTGCATAAGTTTGTAACCATCTGAGCTACGAACACCATAGTGACGCTTCACGGCATGTTCTGCAGGATATTCGTAGTAGTGGTAATACAAACTCTTGCGCCAATTCTTGGGATGTTTGCCTTGAAGCAAAGGCAAAAGGCTCTTACCTTGGATGTCGGCAGGAATAGGAGCACCAGCTAACTGAAGGAATGTAGGAGCGTAGTCGATGTTCTGAACCATCTCTTTGATGTCGCCACGGGTGTTGAAGCCCTTGGGAAGACGCATAACGAGAGGTGTATTGAATGACTCTTCATACATGAAACGCTTGTCAAACCAACCATGTTCGCCCATGTAGAAACCTTGGTCTGAGGTGTAAACCACGAGCGTAGAGTCGAGCAAACCTGCTGTTTTAAGATAATCGAGCGTGCGACCAATGTTATCGTCGAGTGACTTAACCACCTTAGCGTAGTCGCGCATGTAACGTTGATACTTAAACTCGGCAAGCGCTTTACCCGTGAGGTGACGACGATTAAAGTCGAGTGTTAATGAATCGTAGAAGTAATCGTATTCTGCACGGTCGCGACTGTCAAGACGACCAACCATGTTTGTGTAGTTAGGGGTGAGAAGTGTGTTAGCTCCTGGCGTATACATCTTCGTGTCATACACAATGTCCATGTGCTTGTCAATCTGCATCTCGGCAGTTTTTGCAGCATCACGTCCTTCATAGTCGTCATAGAAGTTCTCGGGCATAGCGAAGGTCTTGTCTTCATATTCGCGGAGATACTTCAGTTCGGGCAACCAGTTGCGGTGGCAAGCTTTGTGGTGGATAAAGAGAATAAAGGGCTTCGACTTGTCGCGCTTATGCTCCATCCAATCAATCGCCTTATCCGTAACAATGTTGGTAACATATCCCTTTTCACGTGTTTGGCTACCATCCATATTGATAAAGTTGGGGTTGTAGTAGTCACCCTGAGCAGGAAGGATGTTGAAGTAGTCGAAACCCGTGGGAGTGCTTACCAAGTGCCACTTACCAATAATGGCAGTTTGGTAACCAGCCTTTTGCATAAGCTTAGGCATTGTTTGTTGCGAACCATCAAAGATGCCGTGCTCGTTGTTAGTAAAACCATTCTTGTGACTGTGCTTACCTGTAATCATACAAGCACGGCTGGGACCTGAGAGGGAGTTAGCTACGAATGAGTTTACAAACTTTACGCCATCGGCAGCAATGCGGTCGAGGTTGGGTGTATTAACAAAGCGATTGTCATAGCAGCTCATCATTTGAGCTGTGTGGTCGTCGGTCATAATGTAGACCACGTTGTAGCGCTGTGCCTGACTTGCTACACTGGCAAGCATGGCAGGTGCAAAGATAAGAAGTGACTTTTTCATAGAAAGGTGTGTAGCCTGCGACTCTAAAGCTACTTAAAGTAAAAAAGCGAGCGAGGCTGTTTAAAGGGAATATAAAAAGTCCCCACGTTATGTATTGGACTTATGTGAATACAGAACGCAGGGGCTAAGTGTGTTTTTATTTTAAGTAGGTGTTCAAAAATAAGACTTACTGATAGTATAAAAGAATACCTACTTTGGGGTAAGGAATTAGCTCTTCTTCTGTGTCATGTTATAGACGATGTCCATAATCTGCTTACCGAGTGCGTCAGCCTCTTCCATGGTGTGAGCCTCAGAGTAAACACGGATGATAGGTTCGGTGTTACTCTTGCGGAGGTGTACCCATTTGTCGGCAAAGTCAATCTTAACACCGTCAATGTCTGTAACTTGCTCGTCCTTGTAGAGTTCCTTAACCTTCTGCAGAATGCCGAAGATGTCGGTAGTAGGATCGAGGTCGATACGATTCTTGGCAATGTAGTATTGAGGCAATGAATCGCGGAGTTCAGTAGCACGCATACCCGTCTTAGCCAAATAAGTAAGGATAAGAGCAATACCTACGAGAGCATCGCGACCAGAGTGAGCAGCAGGATAGATAACACCACCATTACCTTCACCACCAATAACGGCACCTGTTTCCTTCATCTTGGTAACAACGTTAACCTCACCTACGGCAGCAGCAGCGTAGTTGCAACCATACTTTTCGGTAACATCGCGCAAACCACGGCTTGAAGAAAGGTTTGATACGGTAGGACCAGGTGTGTGCTTCAATACATAGTCAGCACAAGCCACAAGGGTATTCTCCTCGCCAAACATAGTACCATCTTCGCAAACAAGTGCAAGACGATCTACATCGGGGTCAACTACAATACCAAGGTCATGACGACCCTTACGGAGCAAGTTGCGAATTTCGCTAAGGTTTTGCTTCAAAGGTTCAGGGTTGTGAGCAAAGTTACCTGTAGGTTCAGTGTTAAGACCTGTAACCGAGGTTACACCAAGCTGACCAAGGAGTTTAGGCATGATGATACCACCAACCGAGTTAACAGCATCGAGGGCTACGGTGAAGTGTGCACGACGGATAGCATCGATGTCAACGAGCTCAAGGTCTTTAACCATCTCGATGTGACGTTGGTCGTAGCTGAGGTTCTTAGTGTAGCAACCCAAGCAGTCAACATCAGCAAACTCAAAGTTGCAGTTGTTGGCAAGGCGTACTACCTCCGAAGCTTCTGCAGGAGGAAGGAATTCACCTTTCTCGTTAAGGAACTTAAGAGCGTTCCACTGACGAGGGTTGTGACTTGCAGTGATGATGATACCGCCACAAGCGTGTTCCATAGTTACGGCAATCTCTGTGGTAGGAGTTGAAGCCAAACCTATGTTTACAACGTCGAAGCCCATGCTCATGAGGGTGCCACATACGCAGTGACTTACCATTTCGCCTGAGATACGGGCGTCACGACCTACTACGATTTTACGACGGAAAGAACGGCTCACTACGTTTTCGCGTAATGCTGCAAATGCCGATACCGACTTAGCGATGTCTACAGGATTAAGCGTATCGCCTGTGCGGCCGCCAATGGTGCCGCGGAAGCCTGAGATGGATTTAATAAGTGTCATAGATGTATGTTGTAACTGTATATATGTTTTGTATGTATTTACTACATGCTTCTTAGAGCTTTCAAAGTTAGCCGTTTTCGGTGGCAGAAAAAAGAAAAAAACCGTTTTTTTTATGCCTTTTTCTTCATTTTATAATGAGGTAAGGGTATAGGCAGGGAATATTGGGGACTTTTTGGTTGATTTGTCGGAATGGTGTGGATAAGTTCTTTTAAATGCCTACTTACTTTGCAAAAACGAGTTCGCTCTGCGAAGCTATAATATGTATGCTTCGCAGAGCGAACTCGTTCTTTTTACTTAGAAATGCAACTATCGTAATTCAATTTGTTCAGATTGCACATTTTGGTGCATAAACATGGCAGCACTTTGGTTAAACTTCTCCGTGCTTTCAGTGGTGAGATACTTGCACGTGCCACCTTGCGAAAGCTTTTGTCGCAATTCATCATGACGCTCAAGATACTGCTGCAAGGAGGCAGCCACATATTCGCCTTGTGGCACAATGCGTACACCAGGAGGCGTGTATTTTAAAATCTTGTTCATCAACAAGGGGTAGTGCGTGCAGCCCAATATTAAAGTGTCAATTTGGGGGTCGAGTCGCAAGATGCCTTCAATGCGCTTCTTTACAAAATAATCAGCCCCAGGAGAGTCAAACTCAAAGTTTTCAACCAAGGGAACCCACATGGGGCAAGCCTGTCCTGTAACCGTAATGTCGGGCCACAACTTGTGTAACTCAAGCGTGTATGAACCCGAGTTAACCGTGCCTTGTGTGGCAAGCAAACCAATGTGGCGTGAGTGAGAGAGCGGACCTACGGCTTCAACCGTAGGACGTATAACGCCCAACACACGACGTGAAGGGTCGAGCTTAGGAAGATCGACCTGCTGAATCGTGCGCAAGGCTTTGGCTGATGCCGTGTTACATGCTAATATCACAAGTTGACAACCCTGTTCAAAAAGGGCTTGCACAGCTTGCAGCGTGTAACGATAAATGATATCGAACGAGTGAGAACCATAAGGAGCACGCGCATTGTCGCCTAAGTAGATGTAGTCGTATTGAGGCAGCATCTGTCTTATTTGGCGCAAGATGGTGAGACCGCCATAACCGCTGTCAAACACACCAATACGAGCTTGTTCTGTAGGGATGGGTGTAAGCATTATTGGGGAATTTAAACCAAATGGTTAATTGAAGATTACTGACCTTGACCTTGCGAGAGCTGAGCAAGTTTTTCCTTTACAGCCTCCGTAGCATCTTCGCCAACTATTGGGTTAATAAAGGGGTAATCACCTTTAGCCGTGTTTAAGACATATTCGTAGCCACGTTCCAAACCTACAGCCTGAATAGCCTTGTTCAGTTTGTGGCGAATAGGTTGCAACAACTGTTCGTGTGTAGTACGCAGCAAAGAATCAGCCTGTTGGCGATAAGCCATGCCACGTTCAAGCGATTGTTGCAAGTCTATCTGACGTTTCGTAAGAATGTTTTGTGTAAACTGCTTTTGTCCTGCTAAGAATTCAGCATAACGACGACGAAAATCCTGTTCGTTATATTCAGTCTCAGCTTTATACTTATCGCGCAACTGTTGCATGTTTGCTTCAACTTGTGCATATTCGGGCAAAGTGCAGAGCAAAGAGTCTGCGTTGAGATAGCCAAACTTTACAGTGCTTTGGGCATTGGCACTAATACCCAGAACAATAAAGAGCGCAAGGAGCGCACAACGTAAGTTTTTAAAGTATTTCATACAGATAAGTGTGTTACAAATGAGTGGATTGCCAACAATGTGACACATTGGGGGCGTATATTTCACGGCAAACTTACAGTTTTTAGTTGAAAGAGCGAAGTCATTGACGCACGTTTTTTGATGATGTGTGCGTTTTTTGTCTCAAACAACCCCATTCTCTACATAAAGGGAGAAGAAAAGTGCACATGTTTCAAAAAATTAAACCTCTCAGTGTTTTATAATTCGCGAAAGTTTGTAATTTTGCGGTGTGGAAAGTTGGCGCGTTCAGCTCACACTCCTTATATATATAGGTGTAAGCCTAAAAAGGCAGAAAAGCCTCTTGTCTCGTGCAGAGCCAAATGCACCCCTATATAATAGGAGTAGAAGAAAAAGCAGAACGCACCCATACGCCTCAAAAAAATAGTAAACAACAATTTTTTTATAGTAAAACTATTATGGCATTTTTATCTAACGAAAAGCTTTTGATCGTCGGTGCCGGCGGTATGATTGGTTCAAACATGGTACAGAGCGCTTTGATGCTCGGTCTCACTCCTAACATCTGTCTTTACGATATCTACGAACCGGGTGTACACGGTGTGTTCGACGAAATCCAGCAGTGCGCTTTCCCTGGTGTAAACGTAACTTATACCGTTGATCCTAAAGAAGCCTTCACTGGTGCCAAGTATATCATATCTTCAGGTGGTGCTCCCCGTAAGGATGGCATGACTCGCGAAGACTTGCTCAAGGGTAACTGCAAGATTGCTGCCGAATTCGGTGACAACATCAAGAAGTACTGCCCCGAGGTAGAACACGTTGTAGTTATCTTCAACCCCGCTGACGTAACAGCCCTCACAGCTCTTATCCACTCAGGTTTGAAGCCCAACCAGCTCACTTCACTTGCAGCTCTCGACTCAACTCGTTTGCAGCAGGCTCTCGCCCTCGAATTTGGCGTACAGCAGGATAAGGTAACTGGTGCTCACACTTATGGTGGTCACGGCGAACAAATGGCAGTATTCGCATCACAGGTTAAGATTGATGGCAAACCCCTTTCTGAAATGGGTCTTTCAGCTGAGCGTTGGGAAGAAATCAAGCACCACACCGTACAGGGTGGTTCAAACATCATCAAGCTCCGTGGCCGTAGCTCATTCCAGAGCCCTGCATACAACGCTGTTAAGATGATTGAAGCTGCTATGGGTGGCGAACCCTTCACTTTGCCCGCAGGTTGCTATGTAAACTGCGACAAGTTGGGTTACAAGAACGTAATGATGGCTATGCCTACTACCATCGACAAGGCTGGTGTTCACTTCACTGCACCTCAGGGTACTGAAGAGGAAATGGCTTCACTCGCTAAGTCTTACGAACATCTTTGCAAGATGCGCGACGAAATCGTAGAACTCGGCATCGTTCCCGCTGTAGCAGATTGGACTAAGGAAAATCCTAACCTCTAATTTTTAGGTAAAATCTGTATCACTCCATTGGGGGTGATATAAGGTAGCCAGGTATGAGAGAAGATTCATGTCTCCTAACTCTCATGCCTGGCTATTTTTTTGCAATAGTTCTCCATATCGTATGCCATAGGTGTGTAATAGGGCTGAGGCATATAAATATTTTTGCGCTTCGCAATTTTAAAAAAATGCCACGAAACTTCTCAAAAAGCTTTTATGGAATTTAGAGACTATTCATGGCAATTTACAACCTTCTAAAAGTATGAAATGCAAAAAAAATACTTACGCTCTGATAAACTAATAAGGAATATTTTATTGCTTGCCTTTTTTAAACCGCTTATTTAGTTGAAACTCACTGATATCGGAGTTATATGGGTTGTTTGTCGAATTATTAAAAATTTGTATATTTGCACGTCTTTTTTTAAGCGCATCAATGCCGTAGGGGGTAGTTTCAAGGGTCTACTGAAAAATCCAACGTGTTTTCTGTAAGCAACTTTACTATTTAGAAACCGAATTTTTCAGCTTTTTCTTTTTCACAAAGCCATTCGGCTAAAGTCGTGCTCTCATGCTGTTCTAAAGGGACTGTGAAAAAGCATTGGCAAAAAAGGGCGGTATGGCTTCACGCTCTTTTCGCTCAGAAAAGCACAAAATAAACCTAAATTATCACAATCTGACGAGAAGCCATCAGACACAATCTATTTTTATGATTTCATTCAACTTTAAAAGAAACGTCCTCAAGAGCGTTATGCTCTGCGGGCTACTGATGGGTGCCAGCTCTTTGTCGGCAACCACTTCGCATGCCATTCTCACGGAAGAGGAAACTCAACCGACCGATGAGGTAATTGCTAGAGGTTACGACAGACAAGCCAATGTCAACTGTATTCTCTATAAAAGTGGGTATCTCGAAGTGTATAGCTCTGGCGGAAATTCTTATTTGTCTTCTATAGGTTTTATGATTGGTTCGGATAAGAAGGACCTAATCAAAACCGTATCCATCAAAGAAATACGCGTAATTGAAGATGAGGCATTCGCCGATTGCAATAATCTAACGTCTGTAACGTTTTATCCCAATGACAATAAACCCGTTTGGGAAATTAAGGGCAATGCATTCCGTAATTGCGTAAGTCTTAAATCCATAACCATTCCAGCCGACGTGCATAAGATTGAAAACACGGTGTTTAGTGGTTGTACCAATTTGGAGTCAATTGTAGTGGAAGAAGGTAATTCCACATACGATAGCAGAGATAACTGTAATGCCGTTATTGAAACGGCAACAAATACCTTGAAAATAGGGTTTAGTAGCACAAAAATCCCGAATACTGTAACAACAATTGGTGGTGGTGCCTTTGAGGGAACAACGCTGAAGAGTATTGTTATTCCAGAGGGTGTTACACTGATTGGAAACGGAGCTTTTAAGGATTGCAAAAGTTTGGAAACAGTGTCTTTGCCCAATTCATTGGAACGCATTTATCCTTCTGCGTTTAGAAATTCAAAAATCTCTTCGATATCTATTCCAGCAGGCGTTAAAGATATCTCTGAAGATGTTTTCTATGATTGCAACAATCTGAGCACCATCACCGTTTCGAACGGGAATACGAAGTACGATAGCAGAGATAACTGTAATGCGCTTATCGAAACAGCCACCAATACCATTCTTCGAGGTTCTTCAAGCACAATTATCCCGAATACTGTAGCTACAATTGGTGCTAGAGCTTTTGAGGGAACAACGCTGAAGAGAATTGTAATTCCAGAGGGTGTTACACTGATTGGAGACGGAGCTTTTTGTGATTGCAAGAGTTTGGAGACAGTTTCTTTGCCCAATTCGTTGGAACGCATTTGTTCTATTGCGTTTAGTAGTTCAAAAATATCTTCGATATATATTCCAGCAGGCGTTAAAGATATCTCTGAAAGTGCTTTCTTTCAATGCGAAAATCTGAGCACCATCACCGTTTCGAACGAGAATACGAAGTACGATAGCAGAGATAACTGTAATGCGCTTATCGAAACAGCCACCAATACCCTCCTTCAAGGTTCTTCAAGCACCGTTATTCCTAACAGTGTGACAGCTATTGGAGGAAGAGCCTTCCAACGTTCAAATATTGCCGAGATGGTCATCCCTAACAGTGTGACAGCTATTGAAGCATATACCTTCCAAGGTTCAAAAATTGCCAAGATTGTCATCCCTGAATCTGTAAAAAAGATTGGTCAATTGGCTTTTCTGGATTGCAATTCGCTTACAACCGTTGTGTGCAAATCTAAATCAGTGATTGATATAAGCGGTGTTCCCCCTTTTTTCCCTCTTTCCAATGCAATTCTTTACGTCCCAGCAGAAAGTGTGGAAGCTTATAAAGTAGCAAACGGGTGGAGTCGCTTTAGCAATATCCAGCCTCTTCCCTTCGTCGACATTAACATTACTGCTGCTGGAAAAACAACCTATTGCAGCAGTAATGCGCTCGACTTTACCAATGTTGAAGGTGTTAAGGCTTACCTCGCTTTAGGATTTAGTCCGAGCACAGGTGTCGTTTTTCTGACAAGAGTGAATAAAATTCCTGCAGGAGTGGGATTTATGATTTTTGGTAAGGAAGGTCAATATGAAGTGCCATTCTGCGAAACAGACATTACCTACGCCAATCTGATGGTGGGTACAAAGAGCGAAACAACTGTGGCAAGCACAGCCGATGGCAAAACAAACTATGTTCTTGCAAATGGTGCTGATGGCGTAATGTTCTATCTTGCCAACGATGCAGTAGTTCCTGCAAACAAAGCCTACCTCAGCATTCCGTCAAGCGTTATAAACACACCAGCTAAGGTTATTCGTTTAGGTTTCGAAGATGACATAACCACAGGCATTCTGCGTGTTGAAGATATGACGAACAAAACTGATAATAAGGTATATGGTCTTGATGGTCGTCGCAAGGCAAGCCTATCTTCGGGTTTCAATATTGTGAATGGTAAGAAAATTTACGTGAAATAATAAAGGATAGTGCACTATTTATGAAAAAGAAAAAATATATAAAGCCTACGGTGCAGCGCATTGAAATGTTGCAGACAAATATCCTTTGTTCATCCATTACCGACTCTGATAAATTTCACAAGGTCGATACAGATGATTTGGAGGAAGGTGACATTTCAAACAAACCATTCGATAACTCATGGGATGTGCTGTAACCTTAAACACCGCTAAATAAAAAGAGCCACGGACGATTATTTATTTGACATTGGAGACTAACACCATTTCGAATAAATAATCACTCGTGGCTTTTTTGTAAGCATACGTGAATTCGCTTGAAATTCATTCAGCAATACATAATACATTGCTTTCTCCCCCTTTTTCTGTTTAAAAGGCGTGTGTTTCAAAAAATTTCGTGTATATTTGCACGTTCAAAGGCGTGTAAAGCCCAAAGTGTGCCTAAACGGAATCTCTGCACGCCCTCATCCTTATTTGGAAAAACAAATAATAATAAAATTAAATAAACACACAATCAACAATGCAAAACAAAGGATTTGTTAAAGTAATTGCAGTGTTACTCTCCTTGATTTGCCTCATGTACCTCAGCTTCTCGTACCCCACACACAAGTACGAACAGCAAGCTGAGCAAATGACAGCACAGGGAAAGGACGGCGCAGCTTACCTTGACTCAATGCGTAACGAGACTGTATGGCTCGGCAAAACGCTCAAGGACTGCGAAGCATTGCAAATCGGCCTGGGTCTTGACCTTAAGGGCGGTATGAACGTAGTGCTCGAAGTTAGTGTACCCGACGTGGTAAAGAACCTCGCTGGCGAAAGTGCTAACGACGCTAAATTTAAAGAAGCCTACAACAAGGCTATTGCCGAAACTAAGAGCGGTGATATTGACTTTGTTGACGCCTTCGTTAAAGCCTACGCTGCTGCTAACGGACAAAACAAACTCGGCGGCATCTTCGCCTCAAAGCTTGGCGAAAAGAACATCAGCTACAACTCTTCAGACGCTGACGTTAAGAAAGCTCTCAACGAAGAAGTTAACGCTGCCGTTGAAAACTCTAACAAGGTAGTTCGCTCGCGTATCGACCGCTTCGGTGTGGCTCAGCCCAACATCCAAATCCTTCGCGGTAAGGGTCAGATTGGTCAAATCATGGTAGAAATGCCTGGTATCAAGGAACCCGAACGTGTACGTAAACTCCTTCAGGGTAGTGCCAACCTCGAGTTCTGGGAAACTTACACTTTGGCTGAAGTTCAGTCATCGCTCCTTAGCCTCGACAAGCGTCTTGCTGGTACCGATACTGACACAACAGCTGCCGACACTACAAAGGCTGCTGCTGCCAAGACTACCGCTGCTAAGAAAACAAGTGCTGAAAACCAACACCCCTTGCTTAGCAAGCTTGCACAAATTCAGGGCATGCAACCCAACAACTGTGTAGTAGGTTATGCCACTGCTAAGGACACGGCTGCAATCAATGCCATGATCAATAGCGAAGCCGCTAAGGCAGTTCTTCCCGCCGACCTTCGTTTGGCTTGGGGCGTAAAGAGCGCCAGTGGTATGAAGGCTAACGTATTCGAACTCTATGCACTTCGCGCCGTCAATGGTCAGCCTTCAATGCAAGGCGACGTAATTGCTGATGCTAAGGACGAATTCGAACAGCAGTATCATCGTCCCATCGTAAGCATGACCATGACTACAAGTGGTGCTCGCGATTGGGCTGCACTCACTAAGAAGAATCTTAAGAAGTGTGTTGCCATTGTGCTCGATGGTTACGTATATAGTGCTCCTGTAGTACAGAGCGAAATTACAGGTGGTAACTCACAAATCTCTGGTAACTTTACTACCGACGACACACGCGACCTTGCTAACGTGCTCAAGAGTGGTAAGATGCCCGCTCCCACTAAGATCGTACAGGAAGAAACCGTAGGTCCGAGCCTCGGTGCAGCTTCAATCCAAGCAGGTTTCACTGCTTGTGTAGTTGCCTTCGTATTGTTGATGATCTTCATGTGCTGCTTCTATGGTCTCATCCCTGGTATGGTAGCTAACCTTGCTTTGATCCTCAACTTCTTCTTCACCTTCGGTATTCTCACCTCATTCCAAGCAGCCCTCACCATGAGTGGTATTGCAGGTATGGTGCTTTCATTGGGTATGGCAGTAGACGCCAATGTGCTTATCTACGAGCGTACTAAGGAAGAACTGAAGGCTGGCAAACAGCTTAAGACTGCTCTTGCTGAGGGTTATGGCAATGCCTTCTCAGCCATCTTCGACTCGAACCTTACTTCTATCATCACAGCGGTTATCCTCTACAACTTCGGTACAGGTCCTATCCGTGGTTTCGCCATGACACTCGGCATCGGTATCGTATGTTCGTTCTTTACAGCTGTTTGGGTTAGCCGCATCATTTTCGAACACTTCCTCAACAAGGACAAGTGGCTCGGTTTAACCTTCACTACTGCCCTTTCTAAGAACTTCCTTACTAAGGTCAATGTGAACTTCATGAAGATGGGCACTCGCTCAATCTATGTATTTATCATCGGTGCAATTATCGCCATTGGTTTCCTCTCAACACGTGGCCTCTCAAGCGGTATCGACTTTACAGGTGGTCGCAACTACGTAATTGAGTTCGAACAGAAGGGTGTAACTCCCGAACAAGTTCAGAAGGCTGTAGCTGAAAAGGTAAATGCTAAGGATCCTAATGCTACAGTGAGCGCCATCGCTATTACCACAACAAGCAATGAGGCTGTACGTCTTTCAACCAACTACCGCATTGCTGACGATAACGAAAATATCGACCAGGAAGTAGAGCGCTTCATCTTTGATGCACTTCACGATGCGAAGCTCATCAATGCCGACTACCAGACCTTCATCGACCGCGATAACCACACAGGTGGTTCAATCATCTCGGCACAGAAGGTAGGTCCTACCGTAGCTGCTGACATGGTACGTGGTGCTGTCACTGCTGTGTTGCTCGCCTTGGTAGCCATCTTCCTCTACATCCTCGTACGCTTCCGCAATATCGCCTTCTCAGTAGGTTCTGTCGTAGCACTTGCTTTCGATACCTTGCTCGTAATTGGTGTATATTCAATTTGCTGGGGTTGGATTGGCTTCTCGCTCGAGGTTGACCAAACCTTTATTGGTGCAATCCTTACCGTAATCGGTTACTCTATCAACGATAAGGTGGTAGTATTCGACCGTATGCGTGAGAACTTGCAACTCCATCCCACAATGAAGCCCTTCGACCTCTTCAATATGTCACTCAACAGCACCCTCACGCGTACCGTGATGACTTCGCTCACCACTTTGCTCGTGTTGCTTTGCATCTTTATCTTGGGTGGCGACAGCATCCGTTCGTTTGCCTTTGCAATGATCTTGGGTGTAATCTTCGGTACGCTGTCATCAATCTTCCTCGCTGCTCCTATTGCTTACCGCACTTTGAGCCGCAAGGAGAAGTAACCTTATCTTGCAAAAGAGTTCATTAAATAAATACTAAAGCGGAAAGCTGCGCAACGCATACGTGTTGTGCAGCTTTTTTTTAGTGGATGTAATGTATAGAAGTCGTCTAAACTTTTCTGACGAAGATTAGATTTAGTTATGTTCAAAAAATAACTTCCGCAGAAATATTGCGTATGCAACAACCTCAAACTACGCACGCCGTAGGTGTGCA
>UMGH01025381.1_pt1 | contig 14544 bp, 9 predicted proteins | sample 1965231 | NCBI WGS metagenome assembly UMGH01 (sample SAMEA4836068, study PRJEB28245) | human gut metagenome | biome: gut microbiome; material: fecal sample | place: Denmark | collected 2008 | reverse complement strand
CCCAATTGCACACCTACGGCGTGCGTAGTTTGAGGTTGTTGTATACGGAAACCAGGCATGAGAGTGAAGAGGAGACAAGCTCCCCTTCACTCTCATACCTGGCTACCGTATATCACCCCTAACGGGGTGAGAAGGCGCATCATAACACATTGATGATTCTATCAAATCTCATGCAGAACTTTTTTACGGATTTTGAACACCCTACCGAATGGGATTATTTATGGAAATTCAAAAATAATAATTCATGAACATTTATGGCTCATTGATGGACATTTTGTACCAATTTATTTTTTATCGTTACTAAGGAGAAAAATCCATAAGAGTTTAACACTTCTGTTGGCAATATTCATGTTTTAGATTAACTTTGTAGGAAAATACAAGATGATGAACAAGATAAGCACTCAATACAATCAAGCGGTACAGCTGATAAAGTCGGCTATACTTCAAAATCAGTTGGAAGCAGCCAAGGCTGTCAACAGACAGATGCTCGCACTATACTATGGTGTGGGCAAGTATGTCTCTGATAACACCCGCAAAGGATTTTGGGGCACAGGAGCTATTGAAACGATTAGTGAACAGCTTAGAAGAGAACTGCCAGGATTGCGAGGTTTTGGCGTTTCTAACATTAAAAACATGCGACAATTTTATGAATCATGGAACGTCGCTGTAAATCGCCAGCCGACGGCTGACGATTTACAACTTGCTGAAAAGGAGATAATTTCACCCACTTTGACTCTACTGAATATAAATCGCCAGCCGACGGCTGGCGATTTGGACTGGCACGATTTTTTTTCTCTGAGTTTCACACATCATATGGAAATATTGTCAAAGACAAAGACTATCGAAGAGCGTGTGTTCTACATCCATCAAGCTGCTACTTTGCATTGGGACAAATACACTCTTCGTGACAACCTCAAGGCAGACTTATTCCATCACCAGTCGCAGATGCCAAGCAATTTTGCCAAGACTATGTCGTCAACACGTCACGCTCTGAAAGCCATATCCATGTTCAAGGATGATTACCTGCTTGATTTCATCAATGTTGAGGAACTTGACGAACAAGACCCACAAGACATTGACGAGCGGATTATAGAAAACTCAATAGTGTCGAATGTCAAGAATTTCATTCTTACGTTCGGCAAGGACTTTACGTTCATGGGTAACCAGGTGCATATAGACAAGTTCGGACATGACCATTGGGTTGATCTGCTGTTCTTCAACAGGGAATTGCAGTGTCTTGTCGTGTTTGAACTAAAGAAAGGTGCTTTCAAACCTGCCTATCTCGGTCAGTTGTCTGCTTATATCCGCATGCTGAATGATGACGAGCGCAAACTTCATGAAAATCCGACTATAGGAATAGTGCTTTGCCGTGATGCAGACAAGACATACGTTGAATACCTTCTTCAAGACTACACCCAGCCAATGGGTGTCGCAACGTACAAGGTAATGCCTGAGAAGCTAAAGAAAATACTTCCTCCAGAAGAAGAATTCAAGAGAGTGCTTGACGGAAAAGAATTCGACAAATCAGAAAAATAAGGAGACACAACCTAAACTGTCGAAAAAAGTATGTTTACTTACTTTGCCATTTAAGTTAACATACTTGGCGATTTAAGTTAACATACTTGGACATGTTAGCTAACTTACTTTTTGAGGGCAAAAATGCTTTCTACGACATCACAGGTCTCTTTTACGACATCTTTTACGACATCTTCAGCCTCTCTTATGACACGTTGGTTCTCTTTTATGACTTCCGTTCCATAATTTAGATTCCACAATGTGGCATGAAATTCTGTATAGTGAGAGGTATAGCATTAAAAGGACAAACGCATGGCTTGATTCGTTGCGCAGTATCCTCATCAGACATGATACGACTTTGACAAGTTGGGAGGCTTGGAATTACATCGCTTTTGCCATCTTACTTCTCCAAAAATGTTAAACTTTCAATAGTTTAGACGACTTCATTGTTTAGTCATAAATATTCGTTGTTTTTTTAGTCAAAAATGTCCATCAATGAGCCACAAATGTTCATGAATTATTTTTTTTGAAATTCCATAAATAATCCCTTTCGGTGTTTGGGCTAGCGCGAGAGATTTATGGAAAATTTATGGCTCATTGATGAACATTTTTGACTAAAAACAGACAAACAATGCTTCACGCGCCAGCCCAACCCCGAAAGGGGGTTATTTGTGGAAATTCAAAAATAAAAATTTATGGGTATTTGTGGCTCATTGATGGATATTTATGACTAAAAACAGACATTTGCGCTTCGCAAATAAAATAAATATTTTAGACTCCATAAATGTCCCCAAAAAGTCTATTGATTAACTTGACCAAGTTAATTGATTAACTTTGCCATGTAATACGTATTACTTTGCCATGTAATATAGTATTACTTTGCCATGTAATATAGTATTACTTGGTCGTCCAGCCTATTGCTGGACGACCATTTATATCAATATACTTTGCCTTTTAATATATATTACTTGGTCGTCCAGCAATAGGCTGGACGATAGGAGCAAACAAGATAATGAAGTATTCTAACCTTTTCTGACGAAGATTTGTTTAAGTCTAAACCACTATGACTTGCCCAAACACGCAATAGAACACATAGAAAAAACCGTCAAATCCTGTCATTCGCTTTTACCATATTGTATCATGATAAAACAACGAAGGACACGAATTGACGGTTTTCTATATAAAACAATGATTACTTGTCTTCAACCTTACACTTTGTACCACGCCATATAGCCAAGACAAAGAGAATGAAGATGGCTGCAAGGGCAATGTAGGCAATGGTGTTGGTAGTGGCAATGCTTTGCGGTTCGAAGTTCATAACAATCTGGTGCTTACCAGCAGGAACCTTGAGAGCACGCAACACGTAGTTGACACGACCCAACTCTGCAGGCTTGCCATCGATGGTCACAGTCCAATCGGGATAGTATATTTCAGAGAATACAACCACACCTCCCTTGTCTGAGTTCACTGTATAGGTGAGTTTGTTGGGTTGATATTCACCAAATGTAACACTACCTGTGCCTAATGCCGAACCATCGAGTGTCGCTTTAAAGCGTTCGTCGGCTACAGCAGCATGCTTGGTGTCGAGATTGCTCAAGCCTGCCATTTCGGCATCAGCATTCTTCACAAACTTAAGCGACTGCACAAACCAAGCGTTGCCATTGGCACCCGGATTTACAATTACCTGATTGGCTTCCTTGCCAAACATAAAGTACTTGGCATTGAGCATGTTCAATACGGGAGTAATGCTGTCGGTGTTCACCTTACTCATGTCGCCATTCGCTGCATTGGCAGCATTCGCAAAGTTCTGAATTTCTTGGGTGAGATGGTGATCGATGAGGTCTTGGTAACGATGCAACTTTGCTGCATGATAACCACCAATGTTGTGATGGTAGTAGGCAGTAGCATTCGATGTTTCGTTAAACGGATTGCCTTGTGCCAAGTTTACTACACGATAGTAGCTGGTGTCTTTCAGTACCAAAGCATCGGCAGGGGTTTTGGCAAAACCTTCTTCGCGTACGCTCTCCTCGGTAAACGAGTCGTTGTTGAGGTAACGCTTGTCAATTTGCCACATATCTGCCAAGCAAATCAATGCCAAGAGGCTGCAAGCCATCCAACCTTTCAGTTTGTGCTCAGCATAAGCCCAAAGCACCAAAATGCCCAATATAATAACGAAAGCCGAACGCAAAGCATCAGCACTCAAAATGGCATGACGCATGCTGGTTACAGCAGCCATGTAGGTGCCTACCATGTCGGCAGGGAATTGAGCACGACGCATCATGCTGAATGTTTCAACATCGTTCTGCGACAAGCAGTTGCCAGCCGCTGAAGGGGCTAACCACATCAAAAGGCAAAGACCTAAAGTGCACACTGCTGCTATGGGTAAACCAATGCGCATGCGCAAGGGGGCTTCCTTGAAATGGGTGAGTTGGAAAAGACGCTTGTTGATGGAAATTTCATACAAGCAGAGCACAGCAAGCAAGGGGATGGTAAATTCGGCTATTACAAGTGCCGAACTAACCGTACGGAATTTGCTGTACATGGGCATGTGGTCGATGATGAAGTTGGTTAGCTCAGGAATGTTTTTACCCCAAGCAAAAATCAAGCTCAAAAGGGTGGCTGCTAACAAGCCCCACTTGGCAGGACCACGCACATAGAACAAACCTAATACAAAAAGGAAACATACAAATGCGCCAACGTATACAGGTCCTACGGTCATGGGTTGGTCACCCCAATATTGCAGTAGACCAGGAGGATAGGCTTCTATGCCTGCTTGCTGAAAAGCTTGCTGTGTTTGTCCGGCACACTGATAGAAGTCGTCATAGCCTGGTAAGTCTTCGGCATCTTCGCGGTCAAGAATTGAGGCAGAACCACCTCCCTTGTAGTCGGGAATTAACAAGGTGAGGGTTTCGTCGATGCCATAGCTCCACATGGTGATGTAGTCGCGGTCTAATCCGTCGGTAGCTTTAGGCGTGCTCTCGTTGTTGAGGGCTGATTTTTTAGTAAGTTCTGCCTTGCCACGCATCGACTCTTTAGCATACTGATAGGTGTGGTAAATGTTGGGCAAGTTTGCTGCAACACCTAATACGCCTGCAAAAATCAAGGTGAGGGTTGCCTTCAACCAATTCTTTAGGGTGTGTTTCACAAGGGCATCGACAAAGTATGCCAATACCAAGAACAACATTACAAAGAGGAAGTAGTAAGTCATTTGCAAGTGGTTGCTCACTATTTGGAATGCGGTGAAGATGGCTGCAACGGTGCCACCCCAAAGGTATTTTCCACGATAGCATAGTATTAAACCTGCAATGGTGGGCGGAATGAATGCCAAGGTCATCACCTTCCAGATATGTCCGGCTGCGATGATGATGAGAAAATAAGAGGAAAATGCCCATATTACTGAACCCAATGCTGCAAGATAGGGCTTAAAGTTGAAGGCACGGAGCAAGATGTAGAAGCCTAACAGATAAAGGAACAGATAGCTAATGGCGGGAAACCAGCTTCCTGTGCCTAAGGCATAGATTTTGCTCAACGTGCTCACCGTGTTGGTTGCGCTATACGAAGGTGCCATTTGGTAAGTGGGCATACCACTAAACAAGGCATTGGTCCATCGCGTAATTTCACCATCGTGTGTAGCACCATACTGCAACTGTTCTTGTCCTTGTCCCACAGCAGCCACGGCATCGTGTCCACCCAGTACAAGGCCTTCGCTCATGGGCGTGAAGAAATAAGCCATACTCATGACTAAGAACACCACCACAACAATGAGGTCGGGTGTTGCTTTCTTCAAAATTTTGTCGAAGTTCATTGTTTATTTTTGTTGTTTGTGTTTGTATTCGTTTTTGAAAAAAGGAGGATTTTAAAAGGAAGGGGGTTCAAAAGGGAGGCATTTCAAAAGAAAAGCATTTCAAAAGAAAGGCATTTCCAAAAACATTCCCAAAACTTCATTTTAGCTCACCCAAAGCATGACGATGAGTTGCGCAATAATAACGCGTAGGAACATGCCCAAGGGATAAACGGTGGCATAGGCTACCGAAGCCTTGTCGTTTTCGGGAATTGAGTCGTTTACATATTCCAAGGCAATGGGGTTTGCCATGGCACCACATAGCATACCCGCAGTGGTTGCATAACTACGACCAAAGCCCACCACGCTCACAATGCTCATGATGATTACAGGCACGAGGGTTATGAGAAGGGCAATGCCAATCCACCATAAAGATTGAGGTTGCATAACGGTTTCCACAAAATCGCGTCCAGCGTCCAAACCTAAGCAGGCTAAGTAAGTGGAAAGACCTAAGGAGCGCAACATCAAGTTGGCACTGGTTGTAGTGTAAGCCACCATGTGGAAACGCGGACCGAAGGCACCTATAAGTATACCCATTACAATAGGACCACCTGCAAGACCAAGTCGCACAGGATAGCTCATGCCAGGTACAAACACAGGAATGCTTCCTAACAGCAAACCCATAACGATGCCTATAAAAATGGTCACCATGTTGGGTTCGTCAAGGCGTTTCACCACATTGCCAAGTTCGGTTGCCACATGTTTTATGCTTTCGGCTTCGCCCACAACGGTTACACGGTCGCCAATGCGAAGGGTGAGGTTAGGGGTTGCTACAAGCTGAATGCCCGAACGCTGCACACGACTTACGTTCACACCATAACGGTTGCGCAGTTGCAAATCGCCTAAGTGACGCCCATTGATGTTGGAGCGTGTGATGAGGATGCGTTGCGAAATCAATTTTGAGTCTAACGCATTCCAGTCTACATCGCTGCGGTTCCAATTGGTTTCGTCGCGCTTGCCAAAATAGATGGTAAGGTGTGGCACCATTTTTTCTTTGGTAATAACCAACAGACGGTCATCTTTTTCGAGCACGGTGTGGGCATTGGGCAAAATAACTTTACCATCGCGCCACAAACGCGACACCACAAACGAGCTGTCTTCCATTTCGCTCAATTCGCCCAAGGTGTGTCCAAACACGGCAGGGTTGCATACATCGAATGAGGCAATAAAAGCTTCGTCAGCTCGTTCTTCGCCCGTACACTTTTCATGTCGCGACAACCAGCCACGCACCATAATCAAGGCTATAATTACGCCTACCATACCAAAGGCATAGGTTACCGCACAACTGAGTGCTGCTCCCGATGCGGGTTGGTTGAGTTGTTTCAAGGTTTGTTGTGCAGCACCCAAAGCGGGTGTGTTGGTTGTAGCTCCGCAGAGCACGCCCAACATGTCTTGCAGGGGTAGCAATCCGGTCCATCCTGCAGCTAAAGCGATGAGGGTGCCTAAGGCTACTACGCCCAATCCGAGCAGATTAAGTGTTGTACCTCCTTTGCGGAAGGTGCTCATAAATCCAGGTCCTACTTGCAAGCCTAAGGTGTAGACAAACAAGATGAGACCAAAACTTTCGGCATAATTCAGCATTTGTGCGTCTACTTGCAATCCAGTAGCACCTGCTAAGATGCCAAAGAAGAATACATAGGTAACGCCCAAGCTAATGCCTTTGATGCGCCATTTGCTCAGTGCCAAACCGAAGGCACTGATAAGGCAGATAATAATGACGGCCTGCACGGCCGACGGTGTAAGCAGTGTATCTGTTAACCAATTCATGGTCAGCTAAAATTAGGTTGAATTGGCAGCAAAGTTAACCTTTATTTCTGAACCACTAAGCGCGATGTGCCTGTAAAGTTTGTGTACAATGAAAAAAAGAGTGATTATTGGGAGTTTAGAGAATGCTTTACGATTTTTTTAGGGAGTCAATAATTAAGTATTAAGTAATAAGTATTAAGTATTACAAACTATTTATGGCGCTTGGGGCTTGGGGGGAGTCAGAAATGTCCATCAGAATTAAGTATTACAAACTATTTATGCGCTTCGCGCTTGGGGGGTAGTCAAAAATGACCATCAATGAGCCATAAATGTTCATGAATTATTATTTTTGAATGTCCATAAATAAACCCCTTTCGGGGTTGGGCTGGCGCGTGAAGCATTGTTTAGTCGTAAATGTTTGTTGTTTTTTTTAGTCAAAAATGACCATCAATGATCCACAAATGTTCATGAATTATTTTTTTGAAATTCCATAAATAACCCCTTTCGGGGGTGGGCTAGCGCGTGAAGTATTGTTTGTCTGTTTTTAGTCAAAAATGACCATCAATGAGCCACAAATTCCCATAAATTCTTATTTTTTGAATTTCCACAAATACCCCCTTTCGGGGGTGGGCTGGCGCGTGAAGTTTTGACATTCTCATGCACAAACAAAAAAAAGTAATAAGCAATACATACGGTTGATGTACTGCTTATTACTTTAAAAACATTGTTAGATAGCACGCTTTGTGCTACGCTCAAAAATTATTCGCCCCAAGGACCTTTTGATTGACCACCCCAAACAGGGTTCTCTTTTTTGTTGGACCATGAAACATCTGTGGTTTCAGTTGCATCACCATATTTGAATGTTCGAGATTCACACAACGGAGTGAGTGGTTCAATAAAGCAGAACTGGTTTGAAGCAGGCTTGATATATGTCTTTTTCATTGTGATATGTGTTCTTAAATGATTATTATTTTACGATGAACTTACGTCCGTTTTGGATGTAGAGTCCACCCTTCACTGTATTCATTACGCGGCGTCCGCTGAGGTCGAAGATAGGAGCATTGTGCAATGCTTGATTTGCTGCAATAGCATCAATACCACTTACCACGCTATCCTCAAAGTTCAAGCGAAGCGCACCACCATTAGAAACTGTAAAGTAACCACGGTTTGCCTTTACCTCATTAAGATTACCTGAGGGAATAAAGAAACCAACTTCACCATTGCTATTCTTACCAAATACACGATAAATGCTCTTATCTGCATTTCTCAAGTCAAGATTAGTGAGTGTACCCGACATTTTACTTTCTGTATTGCTCTCACCAATGTTTACAATTGCTGTAGTAGTAGCTGCGTTGTCGCTAATAAGCAAGAAACCATTTTCTGCCATTACACCATTAGTAGTTTCAGTGAAGGTAACTTCGTTCGTTCCAGGTTGCTTAGCTACATAAGCCTTGACACCAGCATTTACACTGCTAATGCTGAAGGGAAGGTAAACTGAAGCATATGATTTATTATCAAGTTCATGGAGGGCCACTTCTATGGAAGGAGCTTCCACAATATCCCATTGGTTACCTTCAAATCCATTACCATTATTCCATGCATTTGTTGAAGACCAATGGTTTAATGCGTAATTATTATTACTTGAACCATCCTCACCATTCATCAAGTGACCATCTCCATCTTTGATGCAAAATTTACCATTATTAAACTTGCTAAATACAAGTTTAATACCTTGTTCCTGTGTAGTAAGATGGTTGGTTACAGAACCATTGTTTGTTGCATCATTCAATACAGCAACAAATTTGCCAGGATTGTTCACATTGGTCATTTTTACACCATCATCGCAAAGTGTGAACTGCCAGATTGCATTAACAAGACGATTCGCATTTGCAGAAGAAACCATTTTTGGAGTATTGCTTCCATCAGTTGCTAACTGTTTTATACCATTAGAACGCTGATTGTTAATGCGATAGTATTTGGTAGCAAGAACTTTTGAAATTGCAGATTGCATTTCTTGGAGAGCACTATACGTTCTGTTAGTTTTTGCTATACTTTCTGCAGCAGAAACTGCTTCATTATCACCTATACCTGGTAGCAAAAGTGATGTATATGAATCTGCAAATTTTGCATCAAAATACGCATCTTGTTCATAAAAACGTACTTGAGAGCCAGCACTTGCACTATTGAATGCAGCATCATTTTGCCAATAAGAAAGATTATTATCGCGGTTGTTGAAATAACGATTCGTTGTATTGTGCAATCTTATACAATAAATATTGGGATAGCTTGCACCTTTTTCTCTTATATCAAATGCACAACCATCAGCATTGTCTGCCGTAGAGCTTTCTGTAGAGCTTACAACCAACTTTGCACGCGATGCACCATATTCATCAGTAGTCTTATTAGCATAAGTTGTAATGCTGTTATTTAAAGCAAGGATTTGGTATTCACCATTAACCTTAGCTTTGTTGTACAACTTGTAGCCATTGGTATCATCACCTACTATACACCACAAAGAAGCGTCCTTAACAGCATCAATAACTGACTTTGACTTCATTGAGAATTTACCACCATTAGCACAGTCTAGATCTGCGCTCGAAATGATAAAGTTGTCGAGTGTTATGACATACCAATGAGCATCCTCAGAGGCAGAACTCGATACTTGGAACGTTGTCTGCGCATTAGCCACACCTATAGAAAAGAATGCAGCCATCAGCACACAAAAAAGAGTAAATACTTTTCTCATTTTGTTTTGTTATTTAAAAGTTGTTTTTTCAGTTTTTCTTGAGGTAAGGGTAAGCCAAATGCATTGACACACAAGCATATTACCAGCTGCAAAAGTACTCAATTTTTGCAAAATAAAATCGGGGGGGTAATAATAAATGTTAAGATTGTGAATTCTTTGACATTTTCATGACAAAAGAGCTAAAAAATAAGTTTGAATCGTTCTTTTATCTGTTCAAAGAGATTGTATTTTAAACTTTTCTTTGCAACCTATTCTCTGACAAATAGCATAGAATATGCAAATCTATGGTTTGTACCCCTTAAATAAATTCGACCAACTACAAAGTTTGTTTATTTCATCTCAATTACAACTTCTCTTTTTTCTACTTATGAAATCAAGACCCTCAATGTTTACTAATAATCTCTTCATAAAACAGGTAAGATATATAGACAAAGTGTTTCGTCTATTATCCTCTATATAATAGACGAAAAGAACACCACAGAGTTAGCAAAACACAAAAATCCCGCACCAACTAAATGCTGATGCGGGATGTTTTTGCTTTCCGAAGAGAGAACTTGGATTACTTACGCAAACCGAGCTTCTTAACGATAGCACGATAACGCTCAATGTCCTTGCGCTTGAGGTAGTTGAGGAGCGCACGGCGCTTACCTACCATCTTAACGAGTGAGCGTTCAGTCGTATGATCTTTACGGTTCTGCTTCATGTGCTCCGTCAAGTGGGCAATACGGTAAGAAAACAAGGCTACCTGGCTTTCTGCTGAACCAGTATCCGAATTAGACTGTCCGTACGTGCCAAAGATCTCTTTCTTCTTTTCAGAATCTAAGTACATTGTGTATGAATTAAAAATATAAATGAGTAAAATGCCTCGGGCGCATTCAAAAATTACCCAAAGCGGTTGCAAAGTTACAAACTTCATTATAAACTGCAAATTTATAATCCAAAAAATTTTGCTAAATAGCTGATTTTGCGGCATTTATGGTCATAAATGCACTTGTTTACACAAAATTCACACCTTTTTGAGCCTATGGATGTGCATAAAAGCGTATATTTGGAAGCAATTTTTTGGACTCCTATAAATAGAATCTATCATGGGAAAGAATATCACAATACGTTGTAAAAATACGGGACGCTCGCATAAGGTGCCTATTGGCTTTACGTTGGAGGAGGTTTACGAAATGCTCGACCTCAACATGCCCTATGGCGCTACAAGTGCTAAGGTGAATAATAAGGTGGAAGGACTGCACTTTATGTTCTTCAACGATAAAGATGTGGAGTTTTTGGACATTACTTCACAATCGGGATTGCGCACTTACACACGCTCGCTCTTTTTTATGCTCTATAAAGCTGTGCGCGACCTCTATGGCGAAACGGCCCGACTACGCATTGACACACCTGTGTCGAATGGTTATTATTGCAAACTCAACACGGGGTTAGGCGAGGTTACACCTAAGGTTGTGGAGGACTTGAAGGAGCGGATGCAACAAATAGTGAAGGAAAAAATGCCCTTCCACCGCATTACTTGTCCTACGGAAGAGGCAGTGGCTCTTTTCAGACAAAATGGTTTGGAAAGTAAAGCGAAATTGTTGGAGGGTTTGGGACGCCTTTATACCACATATTATACATTAGATAATACGGTGGACTATTTTTATGGTTCGCTACTAATCAATACGTCGCAGATTTATCTTTTCGACCTTATTCCCTATGGCGATGGATTGTTGCTGCGTATTCCCGACCCTGAAAATCCCAGTCATCTGCGTCCGTTGACGGATCAGCCTAAGATGTTTGAGGTGTTCCGCGAACAACATCATTGGAACGAGATATTGGGCGTGACTACGGTGGGCGAGTTTAACAAGGCTTGCGAAAATGGTCATACTAACGACCTTATTAACTTGAGCGAGGCTTTGCAAGAGAAAAAAATTTCGCGCTTGGCAGACCGCATTGCAGAAAATCCTGAACTGAAGGTTATTTTAATTGCTGGTCCTTCGTCGAGCGGAAAAACTACGTTTAGCAAACGCTTGAGTGTGCAACTCATGGCTTGTGGACTGAAACCTGTGCCTATTTCAACTGACGATTATTTTGTGGACCGTGTGAATACACCACGCGATGCTGAGGGTAAATATGACTTTGAACATATCGACGCCATGAACATTCCCTTGCTGACTTCACAAATCAATGCGCTGATTCAAGGTGAGGAGGTTGAAACACCACGCTACGACTTTGTTAGTGGGAAGAGTGTGCCGAGTGGTAATAAGTATCAGTTGGGCGAACGCGACATTTTAGTGCTCGAAGGTATTCATGCGCTTAATCCTCGACTCACTGAAGGTGTACCTGCACAGCATAAGTTTAAGATTTATGCCTCAGCATTGACAACGATTATGCTCGATGACCATAATTATATTCCTACTACCGATAACCGACTGTTGCGTCGCATTGTACGCGACTTTAAATATCGCGGACGTTCGGCACAAGAAACGATTGAGCAATGGCCCTCGGTGCGTCGTGGCGAGGAACGTTGGATTTTCCCTTTCCAAGAGGAAGCTGACGAGATGGTTAACACGGCGCTACTTTTTGAACTGGCTGCCTTGCGCGAACAGGCTTTGCCCTTGCTTGAACAGGTTCCTGAATCTGCTGCTGAATATTCTGAAGCATACCGCTTGCGCAAATTCTTGTCGTATCTCAAACCTATCTCTACACATGGTCTGCCTCCCACTTCACTACTCAGAGAGTTTTTGGGAGGAAGCACATTTAAATATTAAGTAAGGGGGGGGGGAAGTAATAAGTAATAAGTAAGTTTTTAAGTATTAAGTATTACATACTAATGGAGATCAAGTAATAGGTAATAGGTAATAAGTAATACAAACTAATGAATATCAAGTAATAGGTAATAAGGAATACAAACTAATGGATATCAAGGGTTTATGCGCTACTATTTAAGGTCAAAAATGTTCATCAATGAGCCATAAATTTTTCATAAATATCTCGCGCCAGCCCAACCCCGAAAGGGGTTATTTGTGGAAATTCAAAAATAAAAATTTATGGGAATTTGTGGCTCATTGATGGGCATTTATGACTAAAAACAGACTAAACAATACTTCACGCGCCAGCCCCAACCCCGAAAGGGGTTTATTTGTGGAAATTCAAAATAAAAATTTATGGGAATTTGTGGCTCATTGATGGGCATTTATGACTAAAAAACCTCTTACTCGGAAGCGCAAATAAATTTATTACTCTTGAATTTTCTTTTTCATTAAAAACTCTGCTATACCATCTTCCTCATTCGAAAGTGTTACGAAGTCGGCTTCGGCACGCACTTCGGGAGCTGCATTAGCCATGGCAACACCTTTGCCTGCAAGACGTATCATAGAGAGGTCGTTATAACCATCGCCAAAAGCTATTAAGTCGGCTGGCGAAAGATTGAGCTTGGAGAGTAAACGCTGCAAAGATTGCGCCTTGTCAATGCCCTTAGGTACTAACTCAACAAAGAAAGGAGCTGAACGATATACTTCCATTTTGTCCTCAAGCATATCGGCTAATTCTGCCTCTGCCTTCGCCATTAAGTCGGGTTCGCCTGCCATTAGTAACTTGGTGGGATGAGAATCGATTGCCTCAAGCACATTGTCAACACCACGTATGTTCATCTTGTTGATGCGACCTTCTTCTTGCGCATACTTGTCATCGGGCAATTCTGTAACAATTTCATCGCCCGCATAACCTAACAAAGCATAGTTGTGCTGACGTGCATAATTATGGAGAATGGGTAAAACCTCGTCGGGCAAATGTTTGGAATAAAGTTCCTCGCCTGTGGCACAATCCACAATTTTTCCACCATTAAACGAAAGGATATATCCACCTCGTTTTTCCATTTCTAAACACGCTGCTACGGGATGTATGCCATAAGTGGGACGACCCGAAGCTAACACCAATACGGCACCATTTTCTTCTGCATCTAACAATGCCTTGCGAGTGAGCGGGGTTACTTCTTTATTGTGATTGGTAAGGGTGCCGTCGAGGTCGAGGGCTATCATTAGATTCTTCTTTGTCATGAGAAATATTTTAAAGTGATAGGGGGGAAGTAGGTACTTCCATCCCCAAAAATTTTACGGATTAACTCTCTCCACCTCCCACATTACGATGCCAGCGGTGACGCTAACATTCATGCTGTGCTTGGTGCCATATTGAGGAATTTCGAGTGCTTGATGACAAGCGTCCACCACATCTTGACGCACACCCTTCACTTCGTTACCCATAACTAACGCATATTTTTTTTGTGGCTCGAAAGCAAAGTCACCTAACTTTAAACTACCTTCAACTTGCTCTACCGCTAACACAGTGTAACCCTCGGTTTTTAACTTTTCGACCGCTTGCAAGGTGTCTTCAAAATATTGCCATGCAACTGAGTCTTCTGCTCCAAGAGCTGTTTTGTGAATCTCAGCTGAGGGAGGCGTAGCTGTAATGCCACACATATATACTGCCTCTATTCTGAAAGCATCGGCAGTGCGCAACACACTGCCCACATTGTGCAACGAACGCACATTATCGAGCACCATAATAAGGGGCAACTTTTGCGCTTGCTTAAAGGTTGCCACGTCTATGCGGTGCATATCTTCTACTGTGAGTTTTCTCATTTTTAATGACTTCTTTTCAAGTTTCGGATATAGCAAGTGCGCCCTGAAAGGGCAATAGCGCCTAGCCCAGG
>UMGH01046567.1_pt1 | contig 14550 bp, 7 predicted proteins | sample 1965231 | NCBI WGS metagenome assembly UMGH01 (sample SAMEA4836068, study PRJEB28245) | human gut metagenome | biome: gut microbiome; material: fecal sample | place: Denmark | collected 2008 | reverse complement strand
TGTTTGCACAGAAAATCACGATCAGCCCAGATCGATCGACCATTATCTGCCCCGGGAGGGAAGAAATTATTATGGGGCAACGATGCTCGCATCAATGTATCTGCTGCTGCGGGGCACGCCGTATGTCTATCAGGGGCAGGAGATCGGCATGAGAAACTGTGCGTATGCGTCGATGGACGATTACAATGATGTATCGACCCACAATCAATATAACCGCGCACTGGCAGATGGATTTTCACCGGAGGAAGCGCTGCGTCTGGTTCAGCTGGAAAGCCGGGACAATGCGCGGACACCGTTTCAATGGGATGATACAGAAAATGCCGGATTTACAACAGGAAAACCCTGGTTAAAGGTAAATCCCAACTATACAGGGTTGAACGCAGCACAGGAAGAGAGAGACGAGGATTCCGTGCTTACATGGTATAAGAAGATGATCGGGCTGCGTCTGCATTCCCAATGGTCAGAGCTGATCAGCGAAGGCACCTTTGCACCGGCTTATCGGGAGGAGAAAAATCTGATCGCGTATCGAAGAAGCTTTGAAGGCAAAACGTTGCTCGTACTGTGCAACATGCAGCCGGAAGAACGCGAGTTGACTCTGGTGGCTGCGCCCGGACAGGTGCTTGCAGACAACTATAAGGAAGCTGCTTTTACAGGTAATACGGTGCGTCTGCGCCCGTATGAGGTTCTGATCGCAGAGGAAGCATAACAGAAGGAAGCCGGTACAACGGCAGAAGGCGAGGAACTTATGCAGAGAAAAAATAATATCGTCCTGCGGCTGCACAGACAGAGAAAACCGGAGCAGGTGCTTTTGCCCCTTGTCCGGGAAGATAATGGAGAAGCTTTGCGGGTTATTTTGGAAAAGCAGGACAATGTGACAGCGGAATTTATCTATAGAACAGAAAAAAAGGTCAGATCCGGCTGGCTGAAGCTGGAAATTGAGCAGGACGGCTGCCGGAGAAGTGATAATCTGGAGGAAGAGCTTCCGGTTATTTTGGAAGTGGAAACGGATATCCGGCCGGAGGCGATGACCGCAATGTATCTTTTAAACGACTGGTGGACAAGACCGGCATTTATCAATGACTTTTCGGAAATCCCGGAGCTGACACAGGCGATTTACGGAAAGCTGAGAAACGGATACTTTTTCCTGCTTCCAATGCCGGGAAAACAGTTTAAGACTCAGGTGAAGCCCGGAAGAGAGAATACGCTTATTTTTGGAATGAGCGCTTGCAAGGGCGGAATCAGCAAACTGGACGAGCCTGTTTATGCATATGCGGAGGCGGACAGTCTGCAGGAAGCGGTTCATGCGTGTATGGCCTGGGCGGCAGAGTATCACGGAATCCGTTTGAAAGAGGAACGGAATATGCCGGAGATGCTGAAATATCTTGGCTGGTGCAGCTGGGATGCATTTTATACGGAGATCAGTGAAGAAAAGGTTCGCGCAAAGGGCAGAGAATTTGCGGAAAAAAATGTGCCGGTGCGCTGGATGCTGATGGATGACGGCTGGCTGTCGGTGCATGGAGACGCACTCTATGACCTTGCGCCCGAAAAAGAAAAGTTCCCCAACGGATTTGCTCAGATGATCCGTGATATAAAGCGGGATACACAGGTGGACTGGTTTGGTGTCTGGCATGCGCTTGGCGGCTATTGGGGCGGAATCGAGCCGGGAAGCGACCTTGCAGCAAAAGAACAGGAGCATTTATATCAAAATGCACCTGGAAAGCTGATCCCGTGGCCGGATGCAGCCAAGGGCTACGGCTTTTACCGGGATTGGTATGAATATCTGAAGCGGGAGGGCATCAGTTTTTCCAAAGTGGACGGACAGAGCGCCGTACATAATTATTTTGAAAATGATCTTCCACTGATGACAGCGACGCGGGGAATGCACGGAGCGCTGGAGGGCGCGGCAGCGTACTTTGACGGTGCAGTGATCAATTGTATGGGAATGGCGGCAGAGAACATGTTTTCCCGTCCTCAGACAGCGGTTGCACGAAACAGCGATGATTTTGTACCAAAACGGGAGGATGGATTTGCAGAGCATTTGCTCCAGAATGCATACAATACACCCTACCAGGGCGAGCTGTATGTATGCGACTGGGATATGTTCTGGACAAGCCATGAGGATGGTCTGCGCCACAGCCTGCTGCGTGCGATCAGCGGAGGACCGGTGTATTTCAGCGATCGGATAGGAGAAACAGCACCGGAGGTTGCAGCGCCGCTCTGCTATGCGGACGGAAGGCTGCCGCAGCTTTTACGGGCGGCAAGACCGACACAGGATTGTATGTTTCGTGATCCCGGAAAAGATGGCGTGCTGAAGCTGACAAATGCCGGAGCATATGCAAATGGTAAGATCGGCGGAGTGATTGCCGTTTATAATCTGACCCATCAGGAACAGACCTATCGGATCGGTGCATCGGATATTCCAGAGCTTTCCGGAAAAAACTGCTGGATTTATGATTGTCGTAATCAGACTGCTGCGACCTGCAGTGCAGAAGAAGGCAGAGAATACCGCCTTGCAGCGGGAGACTTTACCTGGTTTTTGTTTGTGGAGGACACAGAGGGGAAAACCTTTGTGGGACTTGTGGATAAATACATCAGCTTTGATGCGGTACTGTGGATGCATGAGATCGGCGGCAGGCTAATGGGAGAAATCTGTGGCGGAAAGACCGTCGGATTTTTATCCAAAGAGCCTGTAAAGCGCGTGCTTTGCAACGGAGAGGATGTAACAGCGCAGGTGGAGAAAAAAGATTGCCTGTATTTGCTTGAGCTAAACGGACAGAATGCGGTAGTTGAAGTGGAATAAAAATCGCAGCACAACGCTGGCGGGGGCGCTGTGACATCCGCGTTCGAAATTGAAATAAAATCTGCTGTGCCCGCCGCGCGGCAAAAGGAGAGGAAAGAACATGAAAACAGCGCAGGAATATCAGAAAAGACTGCAGCGCCATTTGGATGAGCTCAAATGGCTGTACTGCGAATTATATCCGGGAAGAGAGGATATGTTTACCCAGTTATGTGAACAGATGGAAGCATGGTATCAGGACCGCCCGGAATCAGAAAAGAAGCTGGACCGGGAGCGGGAACAGGAGCCTGCATGGTACAGCCGCCAGGATATGCTTGGTATGATGCTGTATATCGATGCTTTTGCCGGCAATTTGAAGGGTGTGAAGAAAAAGCTGCCTTACCTGGAAGCATGCAACGTAAACTACCTGCATCTGATGCCGTTTTTGGATACCCCGAAGGGAAAAAGTGATGGAGGCTATGCGGTAGCAGATTACCGGAAGGTGCAGCCGACTCTGGGTACGATGGAGGAGTTGGCTTCTCTGTGCAGCGCCTGCCATGAGAAAAAGATGAGCGTATGCATGGACTTTGTAATGAATCACACATCGGAAGACCATGAGTGGGCAAAGCGCGCATTGGCAGGAGAAAAGGAATATCAGGATCGGTATTTCTTCTATGATACACCAGACATTCCGCAGGAGTTTGAAAAAACAGTGCCCCAGGTATTTCCGACAACGGCGCCCGGTAATTTTACCTGGCGGGAGGAGTGCAAAAAATATGTTATGACGTCCTTCTATCCCTATCAGTGGGACTTAAACTATTCCAACCCGGTTGTTTTTAACGAGATGGTCTATAATATGCTGTATCTGGTGAATCAGGGAATTGATATCGTCAGGATCGATGCGGTTCCCTATATCTGGAAGCAGCTGGGAACAGACTGCAGAAATCTGCCGCAGGTACACACCATTGTGCGCATGATCCGTATGATCACGGAAATCGTTTGCCCCGGCGTTGTGCTGCTGGGTGAGGTTGTTATGGAGCCTGCCAAGGTTGTCCCTTATTTCGGAACACTCGAAAAACCGGAATGCCATATGCTGTATAACGTAACGACGATGGCATCAACCTGGCATACCGTTGCAACAAAAGAGGTAGCGCTGTTAAAACAGCAGATGGACGTGGTAAACAGCCTGCCGAAGGAATATGTTTTCCTGAATTATCTGCGCTGTCACGACGATATCGGCTGGGGATTGGACTATGATTTCTTAAAACCCTCCGGTATTCAGGAGATTCCGCATAAGAAGTATCTGAATGAATATTTCCGGGGCATGGCAGCAGGCAGCGATGCGCGGGGAGAGCTGTATAATGATGATCCTGTATTGCAGGATGCGAGACTTTGCGGAACGACGGCATCCCTGTGCGGTCTGGAGGCTTCGCTGCAGGCAAAGGACCCGGCGAGAATTGAGCGTGCCATTCAGAAAATCCTGATGCTCAACGCCTATCTGTTTATTCAGTCCGGCATTCCGGTTATCTACAGCGGAGATGAGATTGGTCAGCTCAATGATTATTCCTATAAGGATGATCCGGACGCAGACCGTGCGGCGGATTCCCGTTATGTACACAGAGGACATTTCCGTTGGGAGCTGGAAAAGAAAAGAGCAGAAAAGGGCACTGTCCAGAACCGTATTTTTGAGGGCATGCAGAAGATGGAAAAAGCCCGCTTTGCATGTGGTCCGTTTTCCGGAAAGGCTGCTGTATGGACCTATGATACCTATAACAGCCATGTGCTGTGCATCTGCAGACAGCTGAAAAACGAGATGGTAGTCGGTGTGTTCAACTTTTCGGATGAGCCCCAGACGGCGTGGATCGACATGGGAGAAATGCCGTTTCAGGATCTGCTCGGAAAAGGAGAATGTGTTTTACGCAATATCATCCTGCCCGGCAATGGCTACGGCTGGTATTATAAAACCTGGGAGGAATAAGCCTTTCTGGTGCAGCGCAGCTCCAGCTGCTGCGGGAGCCGCGAAGGAGAAAAGACTCGGCAGCCGATGGTGTGGTGACGCACACTGCAGCCGGGCATATTGGCAGGAGGAAAGCAGCAATGGCGATAGAAGAATTACTTGGACAGCTAACTTTGGAAGAAAAATGCAGTCTGCTGTCAGGCTCTGCGTTCTGGTATACGCAGGCAGTCGAGCGCCTTGGCATCCGCAAGCTGATGCTGACGGACGGACCGCACGGTCTGCGTAAGCAGGTAGAGAATGCAGATCATCTGGGCTTGAATAAAAGCGTTCCGGCAACCTGTTTTCCGCCGGCGGCAGCGCTGGCAGCTTCCTGGAATGAAGAGCTGATCTATAAGATGGGAGAAGCCCTCGGTATCGAATGCCGGGCGGAAAATGTAGATGTCTTATTGGGGCCGGGGGCGAATATCAAACGTTCGCCGCTGTGCGGACGGAACTTTGAATATTTTTCTGAAGATCCGTATCTGGCTTCCCGACTTGCAAAAGCACATATCACAGGGCTGCAGAGCAAGGGAGTCGGCGCTTCGATCAAGCATTTCGCGGCGAACAATCAGGAGACGAGGCGCCTGACGGTCAATGCAAAGGTGGATGAACGGACACTTCGGGAGATTTATCTGGCAAGCTTTGAAACTGCGATCAAAGAAGGAAAGCCCTGGACGGTCATGTGTGCCTATAACCGGTTAAACGGTGAGTTTGGTTCGGAAAACAAGAAAGTATTGAATGATGTTTTGCGGGACGAATGGGGCTACGAAGGTCTGGTCGTTACAGACTGGGGCGCAACGAACGATCGCGTCAAGGGACTGGAAGCAGGTCAGGATCTGGAGATGCCGTCTTCGGGAGGCGTCAATGACCGTGCGGTATTGGAAGCTGTGCGGGAAGGAAAAATTACCGAAGCACAGGTGGATGTTTCGGTTCGCCGTCTGCTTGAGCTGATCGCAAAGGCAGATGAAAAGCCGCCGGTAGAGCCGTTTGTTCCAAAAACCCATCATGAGCTGGCACAGAAGATCGCATCGGAATGTATTGTGCTTCTGAAAAATGAAGAACAGCAGCTTCCGCTTGCCAAAACGGAAAAAATAGCGCTGATCGGTGAGTTTGCGGTAAAGAGCAGGATTCAGGGCGGTGGAAGCTCCCATATCAACCCGACGTTTCTGGACACGCTGCTGGAGGAAATGCAAAAGCGCGGCGGCGATGCTGTTTTATATGAAAAAGGATTTTCTGTGGATGCGGAAAGTCTGGATGAAGCGGAACTGGAACGGGCGATTGCGGCGGCAAAGGCAGCAGACAAGGTTGTTTTATGCATGGGACTTCCGGAAAGCTATGAGACGGAGGGACTTGACCGTAAGCATCTGAATCTGCCCGGTGCACAGCTGGAAATGATCCGTGTGCTGAAGCAGTATAATCCGAATCTGATCGTTGTATTGAACAATGGTGCTCCGGTGGTGATGCCGTTTGAAGACGATGTAAAAGCGATTGTAGAAGGCTACCTGCTGGGACAGGCGGGAAGCGGTGCTATGGCGTCGATCCTTTATGGAGAGGTAAATCCCAGCGGTAAGCTGGCAGAGACTTTTCCGATGCGTCTGGAGGATACTCCTGCATACCTGAATTTCCCGGGAGAGGGCTATCAGGTGGAATACCGGGAGGGCGTTTTTGTCGGATACCGCCATTATGATTCGAAAAAAATCCGTCCGCAGTTTGCATTTGGTGAGGGTTTGAGTTACACAACCTTTTCCTATGACAGCATCGAAACGGATCAGGAGAGCATCTTGGATACCGACCAGCTGCGTGTTAAGGTTCGGGTGACCAATACCGGGAAACGTGCCGGAAAAGAGACGGTGCAGCTCTATGTTCACGACTGTCAGACGGAAATAATTCGTCCGGAGAAGGAACTGAAAGGCTTTGTAAAGCTTTCCCTGGAGCCGGGAGAAACCAAAACTGCAGAGTTTGTGCTGAATAAAAGAAGTTTTGCCTACTACGATGTGGAGCAGAAGGATTTTCTGGTGCAGAGCGGGCAGTTCGAAATTTTAGTCGGCGCGTCGAGCCGGGACATTCGCCTGCAAAAGACCGTTACAGTGACTTCGACAGCGAAGATCCGCAAGCATTTCCATGCCAATACAACCTTTGGTGAGTTGTATGCATATCTGCCGACCAGACCGATCGCAGAGGAAAGGATGGATTATTTTAAACGGGAGTCCGGTATTGATTTCGAGATGGGAGAAAATGCAGAGGACTTCGCATTCCGTGTGATCTGCGACTTTCCGCTGAAAACCCTCGTAACCTTTACAGAGGGACGCTACAGCAGAAAACAGCTGGCAGAGCTGCTGGAACAGGTCAATAAGATTGGCGAGGGCCAAGAAGAGTACGGAAAATGACTTGTATCTTTCCTGAAGGTTGTGCTATAATCCAATCTTTGACAGTTGAGTAAAAATAAAATCGCTGCAGCCCTTGTATTTACTGGGCTGTGGCGATTTTTTGCTGCCGTATTTTCACGACTTGTCAGAATGAAAAAAGCTGTTATAATGAAGTTGTCAAGGCAGAGCGCTTTGAATCTATTCTATCATCACTATATTCATATTAAAAATGCGAAACGGGCTTATAGCGGCTGCAGCGTTTCCATTTTTCCAGGGGTACAGCATAGATGGGCTGTGCGCTTCATGACGGCAGGACTGCCGGAATTCAATTTGTTTGGGACAAGAGAATAATGCGCAGCGGAGAGGAATCATTTGAAAAAGATACTTTGACGGAATACTGCGGGTAGGTTGTGTGGAAGTGGTTACAATTTCTTAAATGTGTCGGGTATCGTAAATTTTCAGGTGTGATAGATTTCTGCTGGAAAGAGAGAAGAGGAGCGTGGATGGGAAGACAAAATGACGCGTTTGTGGGGTATTTAAACCGGGATGAAATTTTGGCAGACTTGTACAATGGGTGCCTGTATGAAGGGGAGGAGGTGATCTTGCCGGGGCAGTTGAGCGAAGTGCAGAAAAACTATTCGAGGATATTGACGAACTACGGCAGAAATGGACTGAGAAAACACCGGGAGCGGGATGCTATTAAAATGTTTTCGAACCGGAAAATGATGGTGCTGTTGGCAGCGGAAGCACAGAACAATCTGCACCTTGCGATGCCGTTTCGGTGTATGGAATACGACACGGAGGAATACAGCAGGCAACTAAAGAAGCTGTACGAGGAGAACAGCGGGATGCTGACAGACAGCACAGAATATTTAAGCCGCCTAAAGCGGACGGATCGGTTGATTCCGGTCGTTACGCTTGTGATTTACCATGGAGATGAGGAGTGGAATGCGTCAAAGAGGTTGAGTGATATGCTCAAGCTGCAGGGAATTGATGAAAGCTAAAGAGCCTGATCACAGATTACCCGATCCATGTATTTTGTTTAAAAGACCTGCAGGAAGAGTATTTCCATACAAATCTGCGGGAACTGATCGGACTGATGAAACGACAGAAAAACAAGGAAGAGCTTCGGAAATATTGCAAAGACAATGAAGAACGGATCAGTCGGATGGACGCGTCCGCATACGATATGATCTGTATTATGTTAAACAGGGAAGATTTATTGGAAAAGAAAATGAAATATTAAAAGGAAGAAAGCGAGGAATATGATATGTGTAAGGCTATGGAAGACTGGGCAGAGGAGTGTAGAAATGAGGGAAGAGCGAGTTTGTTGGAGCTGATTTCCAGGATGGCAGCAGGCGGAGATGCAGAATTTATTGTCCGTCTGTCGGAAAAAGAGGTGATGGAAGCGATGACAAAGAAATATGAGATGGAAGAAATATTAAAGTAAAGTTTTGGTTTTGAAAATGGTACGCGTGGCGCAGCAACACCATCTGCCATGAAAAGAGGAAGCAACCACTGAAAATGACTTGTATCTTTCCTGAAGAGTGTGATATAATCATACAGTTACAAAAAGTAGTTTTCAAAACTATATGTTGTGTGAGGCACTTATGCAGAAAAAGGTACAGATCATCAGTGACGGTTCTCAGGATTTATCGCCGGAGCTATCCAAAGAAAAGGATATTGAGGTTGTTCCCTTTTATGTTTCGTTTGACGGGGAACACTATTATAAAGAAATAGAAGAGATCACAGTACGCGATTTTTATCAGCAGATGGTGGATCATCCGGATGTGTTCCCGAAGACATCCATGCCGTCTGTACAGGATTTTTATGAGGTGTTTGAAAAATCTGTAAAAGAAAATATTCCGGTGATCTGCATTTGCATCACGGCGAAGTTCAGTGGCTCTTTGCAGTCGGCAACTACAGCAAAGGATATGATCCTGGAGGAGTATCCGGAGGCAAAGATTGCGGTCATTGATTCGACATTTGATACGGTACTGCAGGGACTGTTTGTGCTGGAAGCGTGCAGACTGCGGGATCTCGGACTGGAATATGAGCAGATTACAGAAGCTCTGCTTTCGATCCGGGAGAGCGGCAGGATCTTTTTTACGATCGGCAGCATTGATTACTTAAAGCATGGCGGACGCATTGGAAAGCTTGCGGGAATTGCGGCCAGTGCGTTGAAAATCAAACCTCTCATCACACTGAAAGAGGGAGAAATTTTCAATTCCGGCATTACCAGAAGCCGTCAGAAATCGATGCAGAAGGTTGTGGAGATGACGGAAAAATACCTGGATGAGGTACAGGCAAAGCCGGGAGAATACAGCTTTTGTATCGGCTATGGCTATGACTATGAAGAGGCTGTCGGCTTCCGGGAGATGTTGAAGGACCTGATCCGGGAACGGCTTGGAATTGAAGAAATCGGCATTTATCAGATCGGTGCAACAATTGGAGTGCATACCGGACCGTATCCCATCGGGATTGGAATTGTCCGGCATGCCAAGGTGTAGCTCAGGATTTTAAACGTGCATGACAGGAACAGGAGGGACAGCTCTCCTGTTCTTTTTTTGTCGTGCTGCGGCGGGACAAAACGTTGTCGCTTTCGCAGCATGCCGCGGACGGAGTGTTCTGCAACACGGCATTTGGTGCAGAAGCTGTAGAGGATGCAGCCATAGCATGGCTGTCGGTCATCGTACATGCCGGCGTAAGCCCTTCGTCCTGCATCAGGGCGCTGCCCCAACGATACATCGCTTCGAGAATCGGGAAAAGGCTTTCACCGAGCGCCGTCAGCGAGTAATCGACGCGGGGCGGAACGACAGGATAAACTGTGCGGGAAATCAGACCGTCTTCTTCCAGTTCGCGGAGCTGCTGGGTCAGCATTTTAGGCGTCGCTTCGGGGACGAGACGGTGCAGCTGGTTGAAGCGCAGCGTCTGACCGGTCAGGTGCCAGAGCAGCAGCGCTTTATATTTGCCGCCGATTAAGCGGATTGTAGCGGAAACGGGGCAATTTTTATTGACCGAGGGATTTTCTTTTGAAGCCATAGCGATTTCTCCATTCTTATTCATGACAATAGGATGCTCGCAGAGCGTGCATTCTATTGTTGTGAGGTGAATACTATCCTTTTGGGTAGTATATTACAAAATAGTGCATTCTTTATTTTTTGTGCCTAATTGTTATAATGGTAGCAGAGGATAGAAAAAAAGACAAGATGAGTTCTTTAAGGGCAGCCTTTAAAAGCTGTAAAGCAGGAAAGACTATACAGGACGGCTGCAGAATGGAGATATATGAAAAAAGAAACCTATGATATTACCGGCATGTCATGCGCGGCATGCTCAGCGCGAATTGAAAAAGGAATTTCCGGAATGGAGGGCATGCAGCAATGCAGCGTCAATCTGCTGAAAAACAGCATGACGGTTTCCTATGATGAAGCCAAACTGGATTCCGGGAAAATTATTCATCAGGTAGAAGACATCGGCTATGGCGCTTCGCTTCACCAGACACAGGGCAGCAAAACGACAGGAGCATCAGGCAGAGGAAAAAACGGTGCAACAGATGCGGCTGCGGAAGCAGCAAAGCAGATGAAGCAGAGACTGATCGTTTCGTTAGTCTTTACGATCCCGCTGTTTTACATTTCGATGGGACATATGGCTGGCTGGCCGCTGCCGTCGTGGCTGCTGGGAGCAAGAAATCATATGATTTTTGCATTTACCCAGTTTTTGCTGGTGCTGCCGGTTTTGATTGCAGGCGGACATTATTTTAAAAATGGATTGAGAAATCTGTGGCATCGTTCTCCGAATATGGATTCGCTGATCGCATTGGGCTCCGGCGCGGCGTTTGTGTATGGCATCTATGCGATTTACAAAATCGCCTGGGGCTTTTCCATCGAAGATATGGATATGGTCGAGACCTTTGGCATGAATTTGTATTTTGAATCCTCGGCGATGATCCTGACACTGATCACTCTGGGAAAATTCATGGAGGCCCGGGCAAAATCCAAGACGTCCGAGGCGATCACGAAGCTGATGGATCTGGCACCGAAGACCGCGAAGGTATTAAGGAATGGACAGGAAGAAGAAATTTCCGTAGACGATGTACAGAATGGAGATATTCTGGTTGTCCGGGATGGTGATACGGTTCCGGTGGATGGAAAAATTACAGAAGGCTTTGCTTCTGTGGATGAATCTGCGATCACCGGAGAAAGCCTTCCGGTGGACAAGCAGACCGGAGATCCTGTGACCGGAGGTACGATCAACCGAACCGGATATTTTCAGATGGAAGCAACTGCGGTTGGAGAACATACGACACTGTCAAAGATCATTCAGCTGGTAGATGATGCGACATCCTCCAAAGCGCCGATTGCAAAGCTGGCGGACAGGGTCAGCAGTGTGTTTGTTCCGGTTGTCATTACAATAGCGCTGTTGGCGGCAATCCTCTGGCTGCTTGCCGGTCAGAGCTTTGAGTTTGCACTTTCTGTTGCGATTTCTGTGCTGGTAATTTCCTGTCCGTGTGCCCTCGGACTGGCAACGCCTACGGCGATCATGGTGGGAACCGGACGGGGTGCGGCGAAGGGTATTTTGATCAAATCTGCGGAAGCATTGGAGATTACACATAGCATCGATACGGTTGTTCTGGATAAAACCGGCACGGTGACCCAGGGCAAGCCGGTTGTGACGGACGTGATCGCGCTGGAAGCAGACGGAAAAACAGCAGGTGAAAACACGCAGGCGTATACAGAGCTTTTGCAGCTGGCCTTTTCTCTGGAAAAAATGTCCAGTCATCCGCTTGCAGAGGCGATTGTCAAAAAAGCGGAAGCATGCTCAGCAGCGTTCCAGGAGGTTTCGGATTATGAGATGATCCCGGGACAGGGCATTGCGGGAACGATCGACAAGGCACGATGCCTTGCGGGAAACCGAAAACTGATGGAAACCAACCGGATCGACATTTCCGTAGCGGCAGGATTGCAGGAAAAACTGGCGGATGAAAGCAAGACGCCGTTGTATTTTGCACAGGGAGGAAAGTTCCTCGGCGTGATTGCTGCTGCGGACGTTGTAAAACCCACCAGCAGGGAGGCAATTGCCAGACTGCAGGAGATGGGAATGGACGTCATTATGCTGACCGGCGACAATGCAAGAACGGCAGAGGCAATCAAAAAACAGGTTGGCATCAAGACGGTTATTGCGGACGTGCTTCCGCAGGATAAAGAGGAAAAAGTTCGTCAGCTGCAGGAGCAGGGACATAAGGTTGCGATGGTGGGAGACGGTATCAACGACGCGCCGGCACTGGCGAGGGCGGATGTCGGAATTGCGATCGGAGCAGGAACAGATGTGGCGATCGAATCAGCGGATATCGTACTGATGAAGAGCGATCTGATGGACGCAGCATCTGCGGTAAGCTTAAGCCGTGCGGTGATGCGCAACATCAAGCAGAACCTGTTCTGGGCATTTTTCTACAATGCGATCGGCATTCCGGTGGCAGCAGGCGTGCTGTATCCGGCGTTCCATATTTTATTAAACCCGATGATCGGTGCGGCGGCGATGAGCTTCTCTTCTGTATCCGTCGTATCGAATGCGCTCCGCCTCCGGTTCTTTACGCCGAAGTGGAAGCATGAGAGCGGTACTGCAGATTTGCAGACAACCGGAAACGGCGGTATGATGGAGCAAAGCACGGCAGCCGCGGAAATTGCGGATAGAATAGCCCAAAATGATGAATCAAAAGGAGAGACTACCATGAAAAAAACAATCAAAATCGAAGGCATGATGTGTCAGCACTGCGTAAAGGCAGCAACAAAAGCGCTGGAGGGCGTAGCGGGCGTGACCGCTGTAACCGTAAGCCTGGAGGATAAGCAGGCAGTTGTAGAAGGCACAGCAACCGATGAAGCGTTGACTGCAGCAATCGTAGATGCCGGCTACGAAGTGAAGGGGATAGAATAAAATCTTGACAGCTCCTTTCCTGATTCTGTATAATGGGTAAAGTAAACATGTCAAAAGCGGATTGCTTGAAATAAAGCAGAGAAAACGGCTTTGTATAAAGTTCGCTTCGCACAGGATTTATTTCAGACAGGGAAGGAACCGAATTTCATGGATAACGCGGACCCTGACGGGGAAACGAATTTTCTGAATTCCAATCACAATACAAAATGGACAGAGTCTGTGCTCTGTTGGAGAAAGCTATAGGAGGCATAGCCTGTTGGGAGTTCCCAATGGGTTATGTCTCTTTGTCGTAGAAAAAGGAGAGATTTTAAATTCATGGTAAAACTACTTTTGTTACTGATCATTCTGATTCTGGTCAATGCCTTTTTGGCGGCGTCCGAGGTTTCTGTTGTATCGCTGAATAAAAACAGGCTGCGGGAGCTGGCAGAGGACGGCGATCGGAAAGCACAGCGGCTGCTGAAGTTTGCAGAGGAGCCGAATATTTTTCTATCTACGATTCAGGTCGGGATTACACTGGCAGGATTTCTGGCCAGTGCAGCTGCGGCGGACGGATTTGCAGGCGGATTGATGGCATGGTTGTATGAACGGTTGGGAACAAGCGGCATAAGCCTTTCTGTCTGTCATGTGCTGGCAGTTGTGCTGGTGACAGTCGTGCTTTCCTATTTTGCATTGTTGTTTGGCGAGCTGGTGCCGCGTCGGATCGCGATGCAGCGGCCTGAAGCTGCAGAAAGAATGACCTGTAGTGTAGTCGGTGTGCTGACGGTGGTACTGCATCCGGCAGTATGGCTGTTGTCGAGGTCTGCAAAGCTGATCTTAAAGCTGCTTCACTTTAAAACGGAATCCGTAGAACGCAGCGTTACGGAGGAAGAGATCCGGCGGCTGGTTGACCTTGGCGGGGAAAAAGGAACGATAGACCACGATGAGCAGGAGTGGATTCAAAACGTGTTCCGGTTTGACGACATTTCGGTGCGGGATGCGATGACGAGAGAAGCAGATATGGTCTGTTTTTCGCTGGATGAGGCGGACGAGGACATCATTTCGACGATCCGGGAAAGCGGTTTATCCAGATATCCGGTTTACGATGAAGATATTAACGATATTATAGGTATTCTGAATGCCAGGGATTATCTCCTGGATCGTAAAAATGACAGCCCGTCAGGGTTAAAGGAGCTTTTGCGAGAGCCTTATTTTGTACCGGATACGATTCATGCAGATGACCTGTTCCGGGATATGCAAAAAGGAAAAATCCATATGGCCATCGTTATCGACGAATATGGACAGACGGCGGGGGTTATTACAATGGAGGATCTTCTGGAGGAGATCGTCGGAAATATTTACGATGAGTTCGATTCCGAGGAGCCGCCGGAAATCGTTCAGCTGGAGGATAATTTGTGGAGGATCTCAGGCGGCGCATATGTTGAGGACATTGCGGAAGCACTGGATCTGGATCTGCCGGAGGATATCGATTATGACACGCTGGG
>UMGH01045848.1_pt1 | contig 14961 bp, 14 predicted proteins | sample 1965231 | NCBI WGS metagenome assembly UMGH01 (sample SAMEA4836068, study PRJEB28245) | human gut metagenome | biome: gut microbiome; material: fecal sample | place: Denmark | collected 2008 | reverse complement strand
GCGTCGTGTCGGCTCCCGTGGGATAGACCGACGTGAATGTCTCGCCGAAGTCGAATCCCATTCGCTTGAATGCGTCGAAGTAGCGTTGACGGGTGGAAATCAGCGGATGCAGATTCTTGCTCGTCTCGCGTGTCAGCTCGCGCTTCTCGCTGCGACCTTTGTCGATGCGGCTCATCGGGATTCCGTGCATACGGCAGTAGGCGCCCATGATGTGGGTGCGGATCACGTCGTGAAGGTCGATAAACGCGTCAATGGCGTATTCGCGCCGCAGGTCGCCCATAAGACGCCAGATGCCGTGCGTGCCTTTATAGCGTTGCTTGACGTCGACTCCTACAACCGTGAGGTTTTGGGGCGGGTTGACAAACAGCGACGACGCTACGGGCTGTGTGGCGATGACAAACCGCACCGTGGGGTATGCCTCGCAGGCGGAGTAGACCACCGGGACGGTCATCGCGACATCACCGAGGGCGGAAAATCGCGCTATGAGTACGTTTTTGTATTCTTTTGTCAATTCTCTCTTCCCGGTTTGATTATTTTTTCTGGGCGTAGAGCACCGGATTGGTGTCTGCGTCGTTATACATCTTCATCTGGCGGTAGACTTTCATATATTTGCGGCCGGCGGCGATGTCGTCAAGGAGTTGGCCGATGGCGGTTGAGAGGTCTACTTGCTGCTCCAGCAGCACGCGCAGTTTGGCTGTGCACTTGGCTATGTGCTCGGCGGTGGCGTCGGTGCGCTCTGCCTCTTGGCGCATGTGGTAGATTTTCAGTGCGAGAATAGACAGACGGTCGATCGCCCATGCCGGACTTTCGGTGTTGATTGTGGCGCCGTCAAGCGGCTTGACGTTGCTGTAAAGGTCGCGGAAATAGGTGTCGATGTCCTCCACAAGGTCGGTGCGGTCCTGGTTCGACTTGTCGATGCGGCGTTTCAGCGCGAGTGCCTCGACGGGGTCGATGGCTGGGTCGCGGATAATGTCCTCCATGTGCCACTGCACGGCGTCGATCCAGTTCTTTCTGAACAGCACATCGTCGATGGTGCCTGCCTCGTATGGGTTTTCCGGCACTGCGTCGATGTTGTCGAATTTATGATAGTGGAGAGTGGTTTCTCCGAAAATCTTGTTGCATTTCTCTACGAAAGCGTTCATAGCGGTAGGAATTGTAGTTAATACTCTTTTTTCGGCGCATCTGAGATGCAACAACAAAGAAACAAAATATACTTGATTTCGCAAAACTTTAGACAAAAAAACCGCCACTTATTCAAGTGACGGTCTCTTTTGCTTATGGTGTTTGCGTGTTATTTCAGTTTCGCTTGGATGGCTTTGCTCTCTGCCTCGTAGCCTGGCTTGTTGAGCAGTGCGAACATATTCTTCTTGTAGGCCTCTACTCCCGGCTGGTTGAATGGGTTCACGCCGAGGATGTAGCCGCTGATGCCGCACGCTTTCTCGAAGAAATAGATGATTTCGCCGAGGCAGCGCTCTGTGAGCGAGCCGAGGGTGATGTGGATGTTGGGCACTCCGCCGTCTACGTGGGCGATTACGGTGCCGAGTTCTGCCATCTTGTTCACTTCGTCGATGCGCTTGCCGGCGATGTAGTTGAGTCCGTCAAGGTTGGCGGCGTCACTCGGAATCACCATTTCGTGCTGTTGCTCGGCTACTGAGATTACGGTCTCGAAGATGGTGCGTTCGCCTTCCTGAATCCACTGACCCATTGAGTGAAGGTCGGTGGAGTTGTCGACAGCGGCTGGGAAGATGCCTTTGTGCTCCTTGCCTTCGCTCTCGCCGTAAAGCTGTTTCCACCATTCGCCGAGGTAGTGGAGTTTTGGATTGTAGTTCACCAGAATCTCCGTCTTTTTGCCTTCGGCATAGAGTGCGTTGCGGGTCTTGGCGTAGAGGTAGGCGGGGTTGCTATCGTCGGCTGCCGCGGTGGCTGCCTCCATTGCCTTCGCTCCGTCGAGAAGGGCGCGGATGTCGAAGCCTGCAACGGCGATAGGCAGAAGGCCTACCGGTGTGAGAACGGAGAAGCGTCCGCCGACGTTGTCCTCAATTACGTAGGTTGCGTAGCCTTCCTCTGTGGCGAGCGAGCGGAGCGCGCCGCGCTTGGCGTCGGTGACTGCAACGATGTGTTTCGAGGCAAACTCTTTGCCTTCCTGTGCCTCAAGCATTTCCTTGAGGATGCGGAATGCGATTGCCGGCTCGGTCGTTGTGCCTGATTTGGAAATCACGATGATGCCGAACTTTTTGCCTTTCAAGAGGCTTATGAGCTCGTGGGTGTAGTCCTCGCCGATGTTCTGTCCGGCGAAAATCACACGTGCGCTGCTTGCCGGTTTGTAGGCGGCAAATGAGTCGCTGAGGGCTTCAATAACGGCTTTGGCGCCAAGATAGCTGCCGCCGATGCCGATTGCCACTACATATTCGCAGTCGTTGCGGAGGGTGGCGGCGGTCTTTTCGATGTTGGCTACAAGCGATTCCGGTGTTGCACTGGGGAGATGCATCCATCCGAGGAAATCGTTGCCGGCACCTGTGCCTTTTTCGAGTTGTTCAAGTCCGTTGGCAGCTGCGCTGTCGAAAGCGTCAATCTGCGACTTGGTGACAAATTCTGCCACATGCTTGATGTTTAGTTCTAAATTCTTCATAATCAGCGTTATTATTAATCATAGATTGGTTGTCGTTATCTCAATTCAAACGCGAGGCGGTCGATGGCTTTCTGTGCCGGCACTTTCTCATAGAGTATGCTGTAGACACAGTTGAGAATCGGCATGTCGATGCCGTAGCGTTTGTTTATTTCATAGATGCACTTTGTGCCGTAGTATCCTTCTGCAACCATTTCCATCTCCATCATCGCCGCTTTGACAGAATAGCCGCGGCCTATGTAGGCGCCGAAATTGTGGTTGCGGGAGAATTTGGAGTATGCCGTGACGAGAAGGTCGCCAAGATACACGGAGTCGCAGATGTTGCGCTCGCCGGGGCTGGTGGCGGCGAGGAAGCGTTCCATCTCGCGGATGGCATTGCTTGTGATCATGGCGAGGAAGTTGTCGCCGTTTTTCAAGCCGTAGACTATGCCTCCGCAGATGCCGTAAACGTTTTTAAGCACGGCGCCGTATTCAATGCCGGATACGTCGCCCGACACGATGGTGCGCAACGCCGGACCTTGAAGGCATGGGGCGAATGCGGCGGCAAGCGACGGGTCGAGGCTGCCAACGGTGAGGTAGGAGCGGCGGCCGAGAGCCACTTCTTCTGCGTGGCACGGTCCGCCTATCACTATCTGACGCTCTGGCTTGATGCCGAAATGGTCGGACATATAGGTCGTGACGATGGTGTTGTCCTCGGGCACGATGCCTTTGATGGCGCTTACCATATATTTGTCAGAAAGATCGGCGGTTACTTTCTTCAAGTGGCCCTTGAGATAGGGAGACGGTACGGCGAGCAGCAAGGTGTCGGCTTTGCCGCACACCTCGTTGATGTCCGATGAAAAGTTGATGCGCGCGGTGTCAAACACGATGTCTGACAGATAGACGGGGTTGTGCCCCGTGCGCTTGAAATCGGCTATGCGGTCGTCGCGGCGCATATACCAATATATGCTGTCGCAGTTCTGCAACAGAAGTTTGGCGAGGGCGGTGGCCCAGCTGCCGCCGCCCATCACTGCGATCTTTCCTGGAAAAGCCATTATGGATTGTTTATTTCTTCACGGCGTCAATCCAAGCGGCGACGTTGTCGACCGACGGATTGGTGAGGCCGAGTTTGAATTTCTTGTTGAGTCCGCAAATTTCCTGATGCACTTTGCCTGGATTGGCGCCGTCGAGGCTGTCAACGGTGAGATAGCCTGCCTTCTGCAGCGGTGCTACCCATTCTGCTGGGATGCCGAGGGTGGTGTAGGCGTCTTCCTGGTCGCGTTTCACAACTTTCTCCGGACGCATCTGCGGGAAGAACAGCACTTCCTGGATTGTGGTCTGTCCGGTCATGAGCATCACAAGACGGTCGATGCCGATGCCGATGCCGCTTGTCGGAGGCATACCGTACTGGAGGGCACGGAGGAAGTCCTTGTCGATAATCATCGCCTCGTCGTCGCCCTTGTCGGCAAGACGCATCTGCTCTACGAAGCGTTCTTCCTGATCAATTGGGTCGTTAAGCTCTGAGTAGGCATTGGCAAGCTCCTTGCCGTTGACCATAAGCTCGAAACGCTCTGTGAGTCCCGGCTTTGAACGGTGCATCTTTGTAAGCGGCGACATCTCGACCGGATAGTCGGTGATGAATGTAGGCTGAATGAATGTGCCCTCGCAGAACTCGCCAAAGAGTTCGTCGATGAGTTTGCCCTTGCCGAATGTCTCGTCAACCTCAAGTCCCTTTTCGAGGCAGAATGCGCGGATTTCCTCCTCGCTCTTGCCGTTGCAGTCGAAGCCTGTCTTCTCCTTGATTGCGTCGAGGATAGGCAGACGGCGGTAAGGCGCCTTGAACGAGATGACGTTGTCGCCTACCTTGCGCTCTGTAGAGCCGTTTACGGCGATACAGATTTTCTCTAACAGCTGCTCGGTGAACGACATCATCCAGTTGTAGTCTTTATACTGAACGTAAAGCTCCATGCAGGTGAACTCCGGGTTGTGGTTGCGGTCCATTCCCTCGTTGCGGAAGTTCTTGCCGATTTCATAAACGCCCTCGAAACCGCCGACGATGAGGCGTTTCAGATAGAGCTCGGTTGCGATGCGCATGTACATGTCAACGTCGAGTGCGTTGAAATGGGTGATGAACGGACGGGCGCTTGCTCCGCCGGCGATGCTCTGAAGGGTCGGGGTCTCAACCTCGGTGTAGCCTGCCTCGTCGAGCACGCTGCGAAGGGTGCGGAGCACGGTGGCGCGCTGAAGGAAAATGTCCTTGATGCCGTCGTTGACAATGAGGTCAACATAGCGCTGGCGGTAGCGGAGCTCCGGATCTTCGAAGGCGTCGTATGCCTTGCCGTCTTTCATCTTGACGATTGGAAGTGGGCGCAGCGACTTGCTGAGCATCTTGATGTTCTTGGCGTGAACGGTGATTTCGCCCATCTGTGTGCGGAACACAAATCCCTCGATGCCGACAATGTCGCCGATGTCGAGCAGTTTCTTGAAGAAAATGTTGTAGGTGTCCTTGTCTTCTCCCGGACAAAGGTCGTCGCGGCTGATGTAAACCTGGATACGGCCTTCGGAGTCCTGCAGTTCCATAAACGAGGCTTTGCCCATGATGCGGCGGCTCATGATGCGGCCGGCGATTCTCACTTCGCGTGGCTCGGCGTCGTCTTTGAAGTTTTCCTTAATCTCTTTTGTGTGTCCTGTAACTACATATTCCTCAGCGGGATAAGGCTCTATTCCCATCTTTCTGAGTTCGGCGAGACTGTTGCGTCTCACAATCTCTTGTTCGCTTAACTCCAATACGTTCATATATCTTTCAATTTGTTATTATCAAACGTTGTAAGCACACCTTATAAAGGGTTGCAGTTTGCAAAGTTACGCATAAACCGCTTGTTCTGCAAAAAAAGGTGTGATTTTTGGTTATTTCTTGTGCTTGCGATAGTAGGCAAGGCCGCGTTTCACGTTTTCTTTTATGGCGTTGCTCGAGTAGGTGGCGCCGCTGACGGCGTCTACTTTCTGTTTCGATGCCTTGCCGACCTGTTTGCCTGTCCATTTGCCGAACAGCCCTTTCTCGGCGCGCAGAAACAGGTTGTGCGACTCGCGGTTGGGAAGTGCCTCGATTTTCACAACGCGGTCGTTCTTGATGTGGATTTTCAGAGGCGTGGCGCCGGCATAGCCTTTGACGGTGGGCGCAAGTGTGGTGGTGTTGACCACGTAGGTGCCGTCGGCGCTGCGTGTCATCACATCGTCGGCGTTGCCGCCCGATGTCATCGCCACCGCAGCTGTTGTCACGGCTGCGGCGGTTAGAAGTAAATTCCTTATTTTCATAATCTTAGTCGTTGTTTTTTTGTTCCGAATCTTAGTCTTCGCTTATCATGCCGAGGAGTTGTTTCACCTCATAGTGCGACAGCCGACGGCTGTCTTTCAGATGTTGTGCAAACTCGTGTGCTATTTTGCGCACCGACGGGTTGCGGAACACCTGCTCCAGATAGTTGAACGTTTCCTGAAACATGCTTCTTATCTCATCGTCATCCAATTGGCAGGTGCGTTTGCCCTCATCTGCCACGGTGCTGAAAATCGCTTTCTTGGCGTCGGCGTATTGCGTCGGCTTGCCTGCCGGCAGATTGCGGCAGAACAAGTTGGCGATGAGCATGCCTACGGTCATCTGGTAGTGCTTGAGCGTGGCGTGCCACGACTCTACGGGCGACACTGCGGGATTGCCCGAGAAATAATAGTCGGGCGTAAATGAGATGTAGCCGTGCTCTTCGTCGTCGATGTCGATTTGATAGAGCAAGTCCTCTCCGTTCCAGATTGAAATACCTATCGCCATTCCGGCGATGCCATAACATTTGTCTTCTTCGTCGTTATATTTCATCCTTTTTTTAAGTTTTTATTGACGGCGTCCTCCAATTGGCGGAGCGCCTTTTCAAGCGTTGTGCGGCAGCAGCCCACGTTGAGCCGCATGTGGCATTCGCCTCCGGTGCCAAACATCTCGCCGTCGTTGAGGGCCAGGTGCGCCTTGTCGACAAACAGGTCGACCAAGTCCTTGCCCTTCAGTCCCAATGCCGAGCAGTCGAGCCATACGAGGAACGACGCCTGCGGGCGCATGGCGCGGATTTGTGGTATCCGCTCCACCAGAAATTGCTCCGTGTAGCGGATGTTGTCCTCGATGTAGCGCAGCGCCTCGTCGAGCCATCCCGCCGCTTTGGTGTAGGCGGCTTCGGTGGCTACGGTCTGCACGAATGTGGGCACGTTGTATTCATTGACTGTCAGCCAGGTGAAGAACTTGCGGCGGAGTGCCGGATTTTTCACCACACACCACGAACTTACGATGCCGGCGATGTTGAATGTCTTCGACGGCGCGCCAAACGTGACGCTGCATTGCGCCGCTGCGTCGGAAACGGAGGCAAACGGGATGTAGCGGTTGCCAAACAGCTCAAGGTCGCCGTGGATTTCGTCGCTCGCCACCAGCACGCCGTATTCGGTGCAGAGGTCGGCAAGACGAGCCAGCTCCTCGCGGCTCCATACAAATCCGCCGGGGTTGTGCGGATTGCAGAGAATCATCATGCGCGGACGCTCCTCGGCAAACTGGCGCTCGAGCAGCTCGAAGTCCATCTCTACGTGTCCGTCGTCGCAGAAGCGCAGCGGATTTCTGACCACCTTGCGGCAGTTGCCCTCGATGATGATGCGGAACGGATGGTAGACGGGCTGTTGTATCAGCACCTTGTCGCCTTTGTCGGTAAACACCTGAAGTGCCATCGCAAGTCCGCGGACAATGCCGGGGATGAATGTCAGCTCGTCGCGCTCCACGCTGAATCTATGGCGGTTGAGCAGCCAGTCCTGTATCGACTGCCAATAACTGTCGGGTGCTATCGAATAGCCGAACACTTGGTGCTCCAGCCTGTGGCGCAGAGCGTCTGTGATGGCGGGACACACCTCGAAATCCATATCTGCCACCCAAAGCGGCAAAAGGTCGCTTCGACCGTAGTTTTGCTGCAGACCGTCGTATTTTACGCAGCCGGTGTGCCAGCGGTTGATTGTCTTGTTGAAGTCCATTGCGAGACGTTTTTTGCAAACTTACACAAAAAACATAAATTTCTGCAAATATAGAACGAAAAAAGTTTGTTTATTGTCATTGAATAATGACATTATAAAAGCTACGCTTTGAATATTGAGGAAATCTGAGTAATTTTGCATATTGATGTCGGGCTTGCCCGGCAGCAAAAAAGGAGGAAAGAAATGGAAGAGAAAAATCTTGAAAAGGTAGAGTCAAAGCCGGCGTTCAGGCACTCTATCCCGGTGCAGATGCGTTTTAACGACATCGATGTGCTCGGACACGTCAACAACTCTGTGTTTTTCACCTATTACGACCTCGGTAAATCGGCTTATTTCACCACCATCCGCAAAGGTCAGATGAACTGGACGCGGCCCGACGTGGTGATTGCCAACGTGAACTGCAACTTCTACGCCCCGATGCGATTCGGCGAGCCGGTGTCGGTCGTGACCCGTGTGGAGTCGATCCGCGAGAAGAGTTTCAAAGTGCACCAGCGCATCGTAAACACTGTCACGAAGGAGGTGAAGAGCGAATGCGCGACGGTGATGGTGGCGTTCGACGTGGATACGCAGGAATCGAAATGCCTTCCGGCTGCGTGGGTGAAAGCCATCTGCGAGTATGAAGGACGCAACTTGATTGAATCAAAAGACTGACAACAGATATGACAGACATCAAACAGTGTATGCGCGACATCCTCGCTCACGAAAGCCGTGCGGTGGCGGAAATCCCGGTGACCGACGGATATGAGCGTGCTGTAGGAATGATTGTGGAGCAGGTGTGGAACCGCCACGGAAAACTTATAACATCGGGCATGGGCAAGGCTGGACAGATTGCCATGAACATTGCAACGACTTTTGCGTCGACGGGAATCCCTGCCGTGTTCCTGCACCCGAGCGAGGCGCAGCATGGCGACTTGGGCGTGATGCAGGAGAACGACATCATGCTGCTGCTCTCGAATTCGGGTAAGACGCGCGAGATTGTGGAGCTGGTGACGCTTGCAAAGCGGTTGAATCCGCAGCTGCAGATTATCGTGATTACGGGAAATGCCGACAGTGAGCTGGCTCAGTCGGCGGATGTGTGCCTTTGGACGGGCAACGCTCCGGAGGTTTGTCCGCTCGGGCTGACTCCTACCACGTCGACAACGCAGATGACTGTCATTGGCGACGTGCTCGTTGTGGGAACGATGCGCACCACGGGATTCACAAAGGAGCAGTATGCGCTGCGCCATCATGGCGGGTATCTCGGCAAGAAGAGCCGTGGTGAGGAAAAGGAGGAACAACGGTGAGCAAGGTTATTGCAGTGGGACAGGCTTGCCTCGACATCCTGCATGAGGAGGGGAGGCAGGTGTGTTCGTTTGTTGGCGGACGCATTGCAAACATGGCAATGGCGCTGAGCCACGATGGCGTGGAAGTGGAATTCGTAAGTGAATGTGCCACCGACGGCGTGGGCGACATGATTGTTGACACGTTGAAGAAAAACGGTGTGGGCGTGAAGTCGGTCGACCGGTTTACGGAAGGGCAGTCGCAGGTGTCGCTGATTTTCCGCGACAAGGAGGGCAACGAGCGTTTCTCGGAGTATGTGAAATACCCCGACTCGAGGTTTGACGTGCTGTGGCCGAAAATCGAGGAGAACGACATCGTGGTGTTCGGATCGTTTTTCTCTGTGGAGGAAAGCGTGCGCCAGCCGCTTTCTGAATTGTTGGCGTATGCTCAGGACCGCAAGGCGATAATCGTCTATCTGCCGGGTTTCAAGCCTGAGCTGTGCAGCCGCATAACACGTGTGATGCCGGCTATCGTCGAAAATCTTGAGGTCGCCGATGTGGTCATCGCCCGCGAGAGCGATATGATGAAAATATTCGGAAAGGCAGACGCCCGTGCCTGCTACAACGAGCATATAAAATTTTATTGCAACAATTTCCTTTTTTCCGACAGCCGGCACAATGTGTCGCTGTTCACCAAAAGCGGTGTGCTGACGCGTGAGTCAGACGGGACGCCCGACGCCGCACATCGTCTGGAATGCGATGCGCGTCTGGTGGCTCGGTTTGTTGAGGGAATGCTGCGCCACGGGCTTACGCGCGACGGTCTTGACGCGACAGGCGCGGACGAATGGGAAGATATAATGAAAAAATAGAACAAAGATATGTCTGTAGAAATCAGAGTTATACCGAAGGATAAGAAGTCACTGAAAAAGTTTGTGCAGTTTGGCACGGATATGTATAAAGGCAACGACTACTTTGTGCCGCCGTTGCGCATGGACGATGTCAACACGCTGTCGCCCGACGTGAACCCTGCGTTTGAGTTGTGTGATGCCGAGTATTTTATGGCTTTCCGCGACGGCAAGCCTGTGGGACGCATCGCTGCAATCATCCATCGCCTCTCAAACGAGCAGCGCGGCAAGAAGGAGATGCGTTTCGGATTTGTGGAGTTTATCGATGATGAGGAAGTGTGCGACGCGCTTTTCAACGCTGCCATAGCATGGGGCAAGGAGCGCGGAATGGAAACGATTATTGGTCCGCTCGGATTTTCCGATATGGACTATGAGGGAATGCTTGTCGAGGGCTTCGATGAATTGTCGACGATGGCTACCATCTACAATTTCCCATACTATCCCAAGCACATGGAGCGCATGGGATTTGAAAAACGCGCCGACTGGGTGGAATTTCAGATGACCGTGCCCGACGCTATCCCTGAGAAGCATCAGCGCATCGCCGAGATAGTGAAGAAGAAATATGGGCTGCATGTGGAGAAATACACCAACCGCAAGAAGGTTGTCCGCGAGGTGGGACGTCCGTTCTTCGACCTTATCAACGAGGCTTATGCCAAGCTGTTTGAGTTTACCAAACTGACCGACCGTCAGATTGACTATTATGTGAAGATTTATCTGCGCCTGTTGCGCCTCGACCTGCTCTGTGTGATAAAAGACTCCAACAACGAGGTTATCGGTGTGGGCGTGGCTTTGCCGTCGTTGTCGCGGGCGTTGCAGAAGTCGCATGGACGAATGTTGCCGTTCGGATGGTGGCATCTGATGCGCGCCATGTATTTCAACGTGACCGACACGGTCGACCTTCTGCTTGTGGCTATCAAGCTGGAATATCAGAGCAAGGGCGTAAACGCATTGCTGTTCACCGACTTGATTCCGTATTTCCAAAAATATGGCTTCAAATATGCCGAGAGCAATCCGGAGTTGGAGCTGAACACGAAGGTGCAGTCGCAGTGGCAATATTTCGAGACGCGCCAGCACAAGCGCCGTCGTGCTTTTGGTAAGAAAATATGACGGCAAACAGTATGACGCCGGCATATCCTACTCATCCAGGCACAATTTTGAAAGATGAGATTGAATATCGAGGCCTGTCACAACGAAAGTTGGCAGAGAAGATGGGTATTGCTTATTCGGCATTAAACGAAATCTTGAATGGGCATAGACCGTTGTCGGAGAAAACAGCGTTGCTGTTTGAGGCGGCGCTCGGGGTCAATGCGGAACCGTTGTTGCAAATACAATTGCGGTATAATCTGCAGACTGCTAAAACAGACAAAACGTTTATGGCGAAACTGGCGAGGGTAGGAAAGGTAGCGGCGGCGCTATAGGTGGTTGCGAAAGAAACAATCGGCGGCGGATGCTCCATATTGCGGGTCTCGCCGCCGATGTTTTTTAGCTGGTCGACTTTGGACGCTTTTGTTGTCTATGCTCGCAATAATGTATACCTTTGCAACCATAATAATGATAAAAAACAGAGAATAATGGCTGGATTAAAATCATTGGTAAAAGACACTGCCATCTATGGTGTCAGTTCTATCGTAGGGCGATTTCTAAACTATCTTCTTGTGCCTATCTACGTCACGGCGATGTCGGCACGTTCGGGTGGCTATGGCGTTGTCACCGAGGTGTATGCGTGGGTGGCGTTGCTGATGGTGATTCTCACCTATGGAATGGAAACCACATTTTTCCGCTATGTGAACAAGGCGGAGGAGAATCCGCGCAGGGTCTATTCAACAACGCTGATTATGGTGGGGTCCACGTCGCTGCTGTTTGTGGCGCTCGGACTGGCGTTTCTGCCGCAGATTGCTGGTGCCATGGGCTATGCCGACCATCCTTCGTATATAGGTATGATGATGGGTGTTGTGGCGATGGACGCTTTCCAATGCATCCCGTTCGCTTATCTGCGCTACCGCAAGCGCCCGTTTCACTTCGTGGCGTTGAAGCTGCTCTTCATTGTGCTCAACATAGCGTTAAACATTGTCTACTACGTGTTTCTCGGAGGCAGCGATGTGGCTTATGCCTTCCTGTTCAACCTTGTCTGCACCGGCACGATAATGCTGCTGATGCTGCCGCTCATAAAGCTTGGCGGCGGTTTCGACTGGCAGTTGGCGAAGCGTATGCTCAACTATTCTTATCCGATACTGATTCTTGGTATCGCTGGAATCCTTAATCAGGTGGCTGACAAGATTATATTCAGCCATGTTTATGTTGGTAGCGATGCAAAGATGCAGCTCGGCATCTACGGTGCGGCGAGCAAGATTGCCATGATTATGGCTTTGCTGACACAGGCTTTCCGCTATGCCTACGAGCCGATTGTGTTCAGCAAGAGTCGCGACAAGGACAGCAAGGAGTTTTACGCCAAGGCGATGAAATATTTCGTGATCTTCACGCTGCTGGCATTCCTTTGCGTGGTGTTCTACATCGATGTGCTTAAACACGTCATTGCCCCGAATCCGGAATATTGGGCTGGATTGCGTGTGGTGCCGATTGTGATGGCGGCGGAAATTCTGATGGGCGTTTATTTCAACTTGTCGTTCTGGTACAAGCTCATCGACAAGACGCTTTGGGGCGCGTTGTTCTCTTTTGTGGGATGCGCCGTGCTGATTGCCATGAATGTGCTGCTTGTGCCCAAGTTCGGATATATGGCATGCGCCTGGGCTGGCGTGGCCGGCTATGGCGTGGCTATGGTGATGTCTTATGTTGTAGGACAGAAGAAAAATCCTATCGACTACGATTTGAAGTCGATTCTCTCATACGTAGCCGTGGCTGTGGTGCTTTATTTTGTGGCTGAATATCTGAAAGTTGGCAACACGATGCTGCAACTTGTGGTCAACACCGCAATGCTTTGTGTGTTTGCCATGATGATTGTTAAAAAAGAGCATCTCAACATCGGTGCGATGCTGCGGAGGGGACGCAAATGAAGGTGGTGATTCTCAACACTGCCGACGCCCATGGCGGCGCGGCGATTGCCAGCTGGAGGCTTCTGCACGCCCTTGTCGGGGAGGGTGTTGATGCCCGTATGCTTGTTGTCGACCGCACTACGGCCGACCCGCTTGTCGATGTGGCGGGAACAGCGGAGCAGCGCCGTTGGGCTTTCCTGCGCGAGCGCATAGGCATCTTCGCTGCAAACGGCTTGAACCGCCGCGACCTGTTTAAAGTGTCGACGGCGCGCTATGGTGTCGATGTGCTGTCGCATCCGTGGCTGCGTTCAGCCGATGTGGTGTGTCTCAATTGGATAAACCAGGGGATGCTGTCGCTCACCGATGTCGGGCGACTTGCCGCAATGGGTAAGCGGTTGGTGTGGACGCTGCACGATATGTGGTGCATGACGGGAATCTGCCACCATGCCTATGGTTGCGACGGCTATGAGCGCGAGTGCGGACATTGCAGGTTTATGCGTTTCCCTTATGGCAACGACCTGTCGCACCGTGTGTGGAAGCGGAAAAAACGCATATACGACAATGCCGACATCCATTTTGTGGCTGTCAGCGGATGGCTTGCCGACTGTTGCCGCCGCAGCGCGCTGCTTGAGGGCAGGGTGGTGTCGGTGATCCACAATGCGATGGCGGTCGACAGCTACAGTTGGCAGCGTACAGGAAACAAGGACAAGAAGGTGGTGACGATGGGCGCGGCGCGACTTGACGACCCCGTGAAAGGGTTTGGACTGCTCATCGAGGCGGCAAACATCATCGCCGACAATCATCCCGACTGCAACATCGAGCTGCAGCTTTTCGGCTCTATCCGCGACGAGTCGCTGCTCGGACAGATACGACTGCCTTACCGGTGGGTTGGCGCGGTGGCTACTGAAAAGGTGGCAGACTTGATGGCGGCAGGCGATGTGGTTGTGTCGTCGTCACATTTCGAGACGTTTGGCATGACGCTTGCCGAGGGACAGGCTGCCGGATGCCTTGCCGTGGCGTTTGACCACGGAGGCCAGTCGGACATAATCACGCATCGGCGCGACGGATGGCTCGCCGCCTATCCCGATGCCGGCAGTCTTGCCGAGGGCATCTTGTGGGCGGCGTCGCAGAGTGTCGACCGCAAGGCTCTCCACGACAGCGTGGCGGCGCGGTTTTCATACGGCGCGGTGGCGCGTAAGTATATAGATTTGTTCAACGAATTATTGAGAAAGGAATAGAAATATGGTGACAATACTGTTTCACGACACGATTTTCGGACCAATCCACAGCCGCAGGCTCGGCACGTCGCTCGGCGTTAACCTGATGCCCAACGATGGTAAAATCTGCTCGTTTGACTGCCTGTACTGCGAGGCTGGCTACAATGCCCAGGGCGCGGGAAAGGCTGGTATAAGCACCCGCGAGGAGGTGCGCGCGGCTCTGGAAGACAAACTGAAGGCGATGCATGCCGCCGGCGACCGTCTTGACGTAATCACTTTCTCAGGCAACGGCGAACCAACGTTGCATCCTGACTTCGGAGGTGTGGTCGACGATGTGATAGCATTGCGCAACAAGTATTACCCTTCGGTGAAAATCAGCGTTTTGTCAAATTCCACGATGATTGACCGTCCGGCTGTTGCCGAGGCGCTTCTGAAGGTGGACAACAACATTCTGAAACTTGACTCGGCGGTTGACGCCACGATGCGCCTTATCGACCGTCCGGCAAACAAGGAGTTTACGGTGGAGCACGTGGTTGGACATCTTAAAAAATTCCGCCATCAGTGCATCGTCCAGACTATGATGGTGCGTGGCGAGCACGACGGTGTGTGCATCGACAACACCACCGATGCCGAGATTCAGGCGTTGCTGAAGGCTTATCTTGAGATTGAGCCGGCAGAGGTGATGCTCTACTCGCTCGATCGCCCCACGCCGGAGCAGCGCCTGCAGAAAGTGGAGCGCGACGAGTTGGAGCGCATCGCAGAAGTGTTCCGTCAGAAAGGTATTAAAGTACAAGTAAATTAAGACAATATGATATATCCAAAGCCATTGAGACAAGGCGATGCCGTGGCGATTCTCTCGCCGGCAAGTGCAATCAAACCGGAGCTGGTCGACAGCGCATGCCGGACAATCGAGAGTTGGGGATTCCGCCCCGTAGTGAGTCG
>UMGH01001176.1_pt1 | contig 14977 bp, 12 predicted proteins | sample 1965231 | NCBI WGS metagenome assembly UMGH01 (sample SAMEA4836068, study PRJEB28245) | human gut metagenome | biome: gut microbiome; material: fecal sample | place: Denmark | collected 2008 | reverse complement strand
TAATATTTAACTGGTCCCGATTTTAACGGGACACTAATGAATGAGAAAAGCAAAACGATATATTGTAGTGTCAATCTTCTTGAAATCATAAAAAATAAGGAAATGGTTGAAAAATTTAATCACCATAGCGAACGTGGATATATTTATGAAGCAGAAGTAATAGACATTACAAAGAAATATGCCAAAGTAAGAATAGAGGACATTGAGGGCTATATATATAAAGACTCTGTTAGTTGGAACGATATTGAACGTATAAGCGATATTCTTTATATTGGTCAAATTGTAGAAGTCGTTTATTTAGCAGATGATGATGAGCGCTTAACATTTGGTATCAAACAACTTAATCCAGTTCCATATGAAGAACCTTTGTACGATTTGGATTTACAGAGCCTCCTTCTACAGATTGGAATTAAGTCTAAATGTTTTATTGGTATTGCTAAATTTTACGGTAAATACACATTTGTTGAAAATTTATATTCAATAGGTGAAGGTCAAGATGGCAAATTGTTAGTAGATCCCTATTACGGATATAATTTACGAGCAATAGTCATGAATCCAGAAAAAATTGAAGAAGGGAAATACTATAAAATAAAATTAAGAAATCTTACACCCAAAGATAAAAGAATAGAAAGGAATCAACTTTATCAGTTCCATAGTATTGCTTATGAAGAAGTAAATAATCCATACAAGACAGACGTAAATCTAACTTTTGAAAAATTTACTTCTCCTGCAGGAAATGTAGCTACAGCACATTTGTTGGCTGAAGTAGGAAAGAATATGTATTCTTCCAAGGATAGGATGTTTTTTGAATTAATACAAAATGCCGATGATGCAGCATCAGCAAATGGCGTATTAGTAAATGTAAAAACGTTAGGTGATTATTTGGTTGTTTGTCATAATGGCAATAGCTTTGATAAAGATGATTTTGAGGCCATTACATCTGCAGCAAATGGTACAAAAAAAGCTAACGAGAACAAAACTGGATATAAGGGCATTGGGTTCAAATCTGTTTTTACTGATTCCGAGAAAGTATTCATCAAAACTGGTGGTTATCAATTTAAGTTTGATAAAAATGATGAACGATTTACAGATTTTGATTCATTTTATTTCTGTGTTAATAGGTTGCAAACAAAAGAAGAACAGCAACAATTTTTACGGAAATTTAATAGTGATCGTACAAGATTTAAAGGCGTTGTTGATATTCCTTGGCAATTAGAGCCTATTTGGATTGATAAATTTCCGACTGAATTAGGAGAAGATTTTATACTATCGAATGTCGGTATAGCATTGAAATTAGGTGAACATAAGATTAAAGGAGATAATGGTTATGAAAAAGCCATCACAGACATTATCTGCAATCCGCATTTTATGCTATTTCTTCGTAACACAAAACGCATTGATTTTAATAGATTATCTGTTAGTAAAACAAATCAAAATGGTATTATCACGCTAAAAAATTCATTTGGCATTAATCGCATAGAATATTTCAAGCGGGAGGATTTTGAGATAGATGTTAATAATGATATTTTTGAAGAAAATGGTATTGATATCAGAATTGACATTGAAGACCAGGACGATGTTTCTGGAAAAATAATCGAAGCTAAATTTGTTGATACACACAATCAAGAATTGGATAACATTCCAAAAAAGATTGCCATAAATAATTCTACTATTATTTCTTTCGCAATTCCAATTGGTGAAGATAAAACTTTAAAACCTAACACGAAGTGTGATGAAATATCAATGTTTGCATTTTTGCCTACTTTAGTAAAAGATTTCAGATTTCCGTTCTATATAAATGCGAATTTCATTCTTGATCCACCACGCCAAAGAATATTGGGAGATAATCCTTGGAATTTTTATCTCATGCAAACAATTGCAAAACTGTTAGTTCAATGGAGTGCCTCTTTGAATGAAAAAAAAGATAGAAATGCGCTGAATGTTCTTGTTCCACGCTATTTTGAGGAAAATAGTACTGACACCAAGCAACTTGCTGAGCATTTCAACACCTCATACAAATCTGCTCTCAAATCAGAAGCCTTTATTCTCAATCACAAAGGCGAACTCGCAAGACAGGATGAGATAATTATTGACAAAACGGGCTTGTCTGAAATTATCGGTGCTGATTTGTTCTGTCAACTGCTTAACACAAATAAATGTCTGCCTTCCAATAAGATTGATAGCAAGTTATTGGAAGAAGAAATATTTGAGAATATTGAATTACTGAGATTTGCCGATGTCGTTGAAACCATCACTGATAATGGTATTTTCAACGAATGGTTCATTACTGCTTCTGATGAGCAAAAACAGTTATTGTATAAATGGATCGTTGATAACAATAATACCTCATCTTGTACGGATGAATTGAATTTATTTGTAAAAAACTTACCTATATTTCAATTTGGAGAAGAATATAATTCATGTGGGGAGATAGAGGCTTCAAACTTAATTATTACAACCAAGTTGCTTCTTCCTATTAGGGAAATATTGTCAAAACTTGACTTTGTAAGTTCGGATAATGTTTTCGACGAGAACCATCCTCTATATGAGTTTGTCGAACCGCAAGATGATGAAAAGTTATTCAACACTATCAAAGAATGTGATTTTTCTGAACTCACAAAAGAAGAAAGGAAAACATTATTTCTTGCGTTGAAAGATTTTGATGGGGTTGGTGAAGCTAAAATTAAAACTATTTCGCTTTTCAAAAATATAAACGGTGATTTTAAGCCATTGGACGAAATGGTTGCATACAGAGATTGTGTTTCTGAATGGTTGTACTCGTATGTTATCTGTAAAGATGACAACCATAAAGAATTGGAAAAATATCTTATTTCTCAAGAAGATGAGTTCAAAAGCATTATTCAAGAGCATTATGAAGATATTGATGCTTCTTTAGCCGAATTGTACAACAACTATAAAGGCAAATGGCCAGGCTCATTCACACGGCAAATTATTGATAAACATGAAATTGATAATAATATCCTTGCCATAATTGAAGAATCGGATACGGAAACAAAAAAGTATTTCCTGAATAGTATCAAAAAGTTAGAGTTACATTCAACATCTACTTATAAGAAGGATTCTTGCGAATATCGTGTGCTCCAATTAGCCTTGTCTATATATGAAGATCCAACAGTATTTTCGCAAAAGATTTATTTTGACGAAAAATGTATCAAAGAATTCTCTGTTTCAGATGAAGTAATTTGTGACTTTGTGCAAAATGGAGAAAAGAAAAAAGTAAAGATGTCATTAGCAAAGCTACTGCCTCAATACCAAAACCAATCCGATTCAATAGAGAAAATAAAAGCACTGTTTGAAATCAAGAAAGATTTGGACAAGTTTTTTGTCGCAAAACCGATGCTTCTATATCAAATCGTCAAGGGGCTTGAAGCTATAGATTACTTAAATCTTAAACCAGGATTATGGCCAAATGACAAAAATGGTAATGCCTACCAATATTTATTTTATGTTTATTATTATAGAGAAGTAAAAGGATATACAAGCAGTTACGTCATCTCTATACAATTGGAAAATGAGTCTCAAAAATTCATTGAAGATATGATGGACTTTTTATTCAGCATTTGAATTAGTATAGAAAAATCCCCATTCACATATAGAGTAAAAAACTATTTCTTAAACAAACATTTTGCTTCAGACTATAATCTTGAAAAAGAACAATTATTGTCAACCATAGAACTGTGGGCTGACGATGATGAAAAGAAAAAATACCTTACGGAGAATGGCATGCGAACTTCCAAATGTTATGCCATACAATTTCGAAAATTGTTTTTAGAAAACAAGCCTATTGATTTCATAGAAAAACTTTCGGAACCAGATTTAAAATATGGCATTGAATTTATTTCAAGAGCATGCGAATCTGAGATTCCTTTTGTTGGTACAAATCAAAAATATGTTCTTCTCCAACTTAAAAACAAAAAATGTTGTAATCTATTAGATAATTGGAATGATAAAAGAATAAAAGAGAATTCTGATGAATGGGATTCAAAGGAATACAACGAATGGATAAAAGAACATTATCCACATATTTTTATTTATTCAGGAACTTTACCACGCCAATTATCGTATGACGGCAAAATATTACTGAATTATGATGATTCGGAATATGATTACTACTATGACAAACAGACAAAACAACTTTATCTTTGTAACTCTCGAAGAATTGAAGATATTTTATTTGAAGTTGCTAAAGATGGTAAGTCTGACTTGGGGCTTGACGAATACAGAGAGCTCTGTTTAAAAGACAAGGTCGTTTTTACGCAAGAAGAAAAAGTTGAATTTGATAGTTTGAAAAATGAAAAAGATAAAATCAGAAGAGCATTGCAAAAGCGAGGTCTGAATTATGATGATTTGTTACGTGGAATTGATACTGATGACAGTTCTAAAGAAGATATTGTAAAAATTAGTAATGGGACACCATCTCCTTTGTCTGTTGATGAAAGAAAAGAAGCACAAAAAGAAGCACAAAGAAAATTACAAGAATTATACCCTAATTGGGAATATCCAGATGGATTTGGTGAAGGTGATATTTATTCTACGTTTAAAGTAATAAGAGAAAATGGGTCTTTTATGTCTGTGGTTCTAAAGAGTCATAAATTACCAAAGGAGCCATTGAAAATTAACAGTACGGAATGGGATTATCTTATGAATGATGCAAAATTGTTCATCTATACTGGTGGTGAAATAGAAAAATTAGATCCTAAGTATCTAATAGAAAACCAGTCAAAGATAGTGTTGTCATTCAGTACAGAAAATTTAGATATAGAAGAGCGAATAACAGCATTTTCTGATAGTTTACACTACTTCAAAGAGTTGAGCTTTGATTTTGAAAGTTTCCATCTTTCAGAAAAAGCACAATCTATAGAAGGAATATATAATATAACAGAAGGGAAACAAAATTCTACCTCAGATAATGATTTATAAACAATGAAATACACGAGAAAAGATTACGAGAATTTTCTCAATGCGGAGTTGGAGACCCAAATGAAAGAGTACGAACAGATTGTTTGTACCAAAGCACTTGTTTTGAAAGAACGAGGTGAAGTCTTTGTTGGCCGCTTTATTAAGTTGCAACCTAATGGAATGGCCATTTTTAAGGTTCGCAATTCTGACAATATGCCTCGCAAAAATACATTTTGGACAGCTTCATTCCTTATTGGGGAAATGGGTAGTTTTAAAAACTGGGGCAACAATTCATGGGCTGACCTTAGAAAAAACTACCAGCGTACCTATTCTGATGCATTGTGTGCATGGATACAGAAATCAGAAGAAAATGAATTCTGCATCATAGGTATAAAAAAACTTACCACAGAATTCGCACAATTATTGGAGGCGGAGAGGCCCATCATTGCATTTGGACCTAAAGATCCACCCTTGCAATACTTGCTGAATCTTATTGATATCGTTCGTGATTCTTCGTGCATAGAAACTCAAAAGATATTGGATTTCGATGAAAATTCCAGTCAATGGAATCCACTGAAGATTGAGGCAAAAGCTGATTTCACTTCTCTTTTACTCAGCGATATGAAAGATAATAATTGTATTGTAGTTCAGGGGCCTCCAGGTACTGGAAAAACATATCGTATGGCTCAACTTGCGGCTAAATTATTGGCTGAGAACAAAAGTGTCTTAGTTACAGCTCTAACCAATCAGGCTTTGATGGAGTTGGCAAAGAAAGACGACATTTTGCCATTCCTCGAAAAAGGAAAGGTGTCAAAAACAAGTCTAACTGTTGATGAAAATAGAGAACTCCCCAAACTTCAACCGATAAAAGACAATCTTTGCAATGCTTCTAGCGGGAATCTTTCCTTGGCAACCTTTTATTTGTCAAGCGGATGGGCAAAGGAAGCAACTGAGCCCCCTTTTGATTATGTTATAATGGACGAAGCGAGTCAAGCACTTCTTCCAATGATAGCTGCCGCAGTGAAATTAGGAGAAAAGGTTATTTTGATCGGAGACCAAAAACAGTTAGCACCGATTGTTGTAACCAACGAAGATATTATAAACAGATTTCATTGGACTTCGATAGTGAAAGGATTTGAAACAATTTGTTATAACTTTTCTTTCAGGTCGTATATGCTTAGCGACACATTCCGCTTGACCAAACGTGGAGCTGAGAGTACGGGGATTTTCTACAATAATGAATTGCGTTCTGTTTCTGATGTGCAAACAATTCCCTCTAAATTGTCAGAATTAAACCGACAAGGTGGCCCAATGTTTATTGGATTGGACATGAGAGTTGGCGACAAAGCCCCTATAAATGCTTTAGATTCCATTTTCCATTTAGTCAGCAAGTTAATTACCGAATCGCCTAAAGCAGAAGTCGCCGTTCTCTCAAAATTCAGAGAGTCCGTTCGTCAATTACAAAAGCATTTTATCTTAAAGTGGACTAAGACAAAAGATTTGCCAGACAATATTCGTATAGAAACCGTAGATAGGGTTCAAGGATTGACAGTTGATTATTGTGTTTTCTTTATTCCGAATGCCTCGATACGCTATTCTCTCGAAAACAAATTATTTAATGTAGCTACTTCACGTGCAAAATACAGCACAATAATAGTAACAGATAATACTATTTTGAAAGAGAATATATCTGAAGAAGTTCGCAAATATCTTTTGAAAGCACAAGAAGATAAATTCGTGGATTTCATGCCAAAAACCATAACATCTGGTAATATTGGAGTGACAATAACAGGTAAAATAGACCTCTCCCAATTTGAAAAGAAAAGAAAGGAAATAGTTGAGGGAAAAGAAAACGTCTATATCATTGATACAAACGTTTTTGTAAATTGTCCTGATATTATTTCTCACATTGGGAATAAATATAAAATTGTAATACCAGCGAAAGTATTGGAAGAACTTGATAAGTTAAAGCTAAAAGTAGGTGTTGATAAGACAAAATTAAATGAAGCTGCAAAAAATATTCACAATGCTTTCATTAAACACTATTCTCAAATGGAAGATGCCAATTTGTCCTTACTGCCTAAGGGGTTTGACAAAAACAATCCTGATTGTATGATATTATCTGTCGCTTTAAAATATAAAAACGAACATCCTATACTTTTGACATCTGATAATATTCTTCTATCAAGAGCAAGCGGATTGGGTATAACAACATTATCACTCAAAGAGTTCTTAAAACGATAAAAAACATGCTGGAGCAAGAACTACAACAATATCTCCTACGCAAATATCCGCAGGAGAATGCTAGGAAGGAATTAAAAAAACGGAAGGCTCGTTTAAAATACAATAAGCGTAAATTATGGCACTCGCAACAAACATAAACGGCTTGCTCAACAAGCAGACGATAGGATACATCCGCTTTGAATTCAAGAAAGGTTGAGATCCGATAATCACATATAACTATTTTTTCTGAGCGTTTATTTGCGCTCTATTCCACTGCTGTTTCTTTGAAAAATGGCAGTTTAAGAGTAACTTTGCCCCGAGTAAACCAAAAACGATGACAACAACTAAAAAACGAGTGGCTGCGTTCGATGTGCTGAAGGGCATCGCCATATATCTGGTGGTGATGGGGCACGTGCTGACGATGTGCATACGCGACATCGACAGTGCGGTGCTGTTCAAGCTTGTTGGAGAAATACACATGCCTATATTTTTCTTTATCAGCGGCTATTTCACCTACAAACTTACGGGAGACGGCGATTTCGCCATGCCCAACCTGCGCAAACGCTTCTGGCAGCTTATCATACCGTTTCTGGCAGTAAGTGCGCTGTGGATGTGGTATTTTCCGCACAGCCGTCTGCAATCGCCCTTGTCGCAGTCGTGGCCGCAACTTCTCACCACTTATTGGAAAGACGGCTATTGGTTTACGCTGACACTGTTTGAGGTGGTGCTTGTCTATGCCGGCATAAGCCGTCTGATGGCTGCCGCGCGACGCTTGTGGATGCAGGTTGCCATACCAGCCGCCGCATATCTGGCGTTGATTCTTGTGTCGCCCCTTATTTCCGACCCCGCCGCAAACTTCGACCCCGTAGGCATCGGACTGCTCACACAGTTTTTCCCGGTGTTTATGATGGGAGTGTTCGCCCGCAAATATTCCGACGCGTTCCGCCGCATGGCTACACAGCCGTGGGTTGCCACAGCGGCTGCCGTGGCGGCGTTCGGCACGTGGTATTATTCCGTATACACGTGGGAGTTTCCTGCCCTACCGGCATGGTGCCAGTTTGTGGCGCAACCCGTGCTCCACGCCTCGCTGATGACCGTGGTGTTCGGGATGGTCTACCGCAGCGACGTTGAGACGTTTGCCTCGACGCGCGCCGGACGCTGGCTGACTCTTCTCGGCAACGAGAGTCTCGGCATCTACCTGCTCCACTACTTTTTCCTCTTCCCTCTCACACCGCTTCAGGAGCCTATGCGCATGCTTGGGCTCACGTTTATGCCGTCGGTGATGGTGTCGGCGTTTTTCGCTTTCTTCATCATTCTTGCAGCGCTTGGAGCCAACTGGGCGATAGGGAAAAACAGAGTGTTGGCATTCCTTTTGATTGGTAAAACTGTAAAAAAAGATATAAAATGAATATAGCGATTGTTGGTTCTGGATATGTAGGTCTTGTTTCGGGCGCATGCTTCGCCGAAGTCGGCGTCGACGTGACCTGTGTCGACATCGACGAGAAAAAGATTGCAAACCTTAGAAACGGTGACATCCCCATCTACGAGCCGGGGCTCGATGACTTGGTCAAGCGCAACGTGGTGGCAGGACGCCTGCATTTCACCACCCGTCTTGAAGACGTGATCGACACGGTGGAAGTGGTGTTCAGCGCCGTCGGCACCCCTCCCGACGAGGATGGCAGCGCCGACCTTCGCTACGTGCTTGAGGTGGCGCGCACATTCGGCCGCAACATCAACAAATACGCTCTGCTCGTCACGAAGAGCACCGTGCCTGTCGGCACTTCCCACAAAATCAAAGCCGCCATCCGCGAGGAGCTGAAGCGACGCGGTGTCGACGTGCCGTTTGAGGTGGCGTCAAATCCGGAATTTCTGAAGGAAGGCGCAGCGATAAAAGACTTCATGTCGCCCGACCGTGTGGTAATCGGCATCGAATCGGAGCGTGCGCGCAAAGTGATGGAACGCCTCTACCGTCCGTTCCTGCTCAACAATTTCCGCGTGATATTCATGGACATCGCATCGGCGGAAATGACCAAGTACGCAGCCAACTCAATGCTTGCCACGCGCATCTCGTTCATGAACGACATCGCCAATCTGTGCGCTCTTGTCGGAGCCAATGTCAATATGGTGCGCAAGGGCATCGGCGCCGATGCCCGTATCGGCACAAAGTTCCTCTATCCTGGCTGCGGCTATGGCGGATCGTGCTTCCCCAAAGACGTGAAAGCCCTTATCCACACCGGCGCGGAGCATGGCTACCGCATGCGCGTAATCGAGGCAGTGGAATCGGTCAACGAACGTCAGAAATCAATCGTCTACGACAAGCTCTCCGCTTTCTTCGGCGGCGACCTGCGCGGCAAGCGCATAGCCCTGTGGGGACTGGCGTTCAAGCCTGAGACCGACGATATGCGCGAGGCTCCGGCACTGGTTGTCATCGACAAGCTGGTTGAAGCCGGCGCAGAGGTGGTGGTCTACGACCCTGTGGCAATGGACGAATGCCGCCGGCGCATCGGCAACCGTGTGGCTTATGCCCGCGACATGTATGACGCCGTGGTCGATGCCGACGCCCTTGCCCTTCTCACCGAGTGGAAACAGTTCCGCCTGCCTTCATGGGGCGTGGTGAGCCGTGCGATGCGCGGCAACGTCATCGTCGACGGACGCAACATCTACGACGAAGCCGAACTCTCAGAGGAAGGCTTCATCTACCACTGCATCGGAAAGTAAAGGCTTATGCGGCAACCGCCGCGCTTTCGAATCAATCGGATGGCGCAGCGGGGTTAATTTAGCCAAAATCGGTCATTAGAAATTGGCTACTAACGCCTTTCCAACAACCGATTTTAAGCATATCTTGCAACTTTTTTCCACTGTTTGATATGCGAATTTGCAACTTTTTCCAGCATTTACGCCGCATTTCTGCAACTTTTTTCCAGGCGATGCCCGAAAATTCAGAGCGACGGATTGGAAACAAGACTGTGGACAGCGTCGTAGTCGGTCGGGGCAAACCAATGCATGCCGGCGTCCTTGGCATACCACGTAAGCTGCTTCTTGGCGTAGACGCGCGTGTTTTTCTGCAACCGCGCCACGGCTGTCGGAAAGTCCATCGTGCCGTCGAAATAGGCAAACATCTCCTTGTAGCCTACGGTGTTGAGCGAATTGAGGTGGCGCAGCGGATAGACGCGGCGAGCCTCCTCGACAAGCCCCTCCTCCACCATCTTCTCAACACGCCAGTTAATGCGGTCGAAAAGCTCTTGCCGCGGCAGGTTCAAACCAATCTTTACAATTCTGAACGGCCGCTGCTTCACAATGCCCGTGCGCAGAGACGAGTAAGGCTTTCCCGACTGCAGACAGATTTCCACCGCATGCGCCACGCGCTTCACATTGTTCAAGTCAACCTGCTCATAGTATACGGGGTCGAGCCTGCGCAGCTCCTCACGCATAGCGTCGGCACCATTCTCGGCAAGCCGGCGCGCCACGTCGCGGCGCACGTCATCGCTTATCGTGGGCAGCTGGTCGATGCCCTTACACACCGCGTCGACATACATCATCGAACCTCCGCACATCACCACATAGTCGTGGGTCAGGAACAAGCGACCGATCACCGCCAACGCGTCCTCCTCAAACTGCGCGGCGCTGTAGTATTCGTCCAAACCGAGGATTCCGACAAAGTGATGGCGCACAGCGGCAAGCTCGTCGGCTGTAGGGGCGGCAGTCCCGATGGGAATGTCACGAAAAATCTGGCGCGAGTCCGCCGACACGATTTCCGTGCCGAGGTCACGCGCCAGACGTATGGCAACCGCCGTTTTTCCCACCCCCGTGGGTCCAGTAATCACTACGAGAGTTTTCTGCGGCATACAGCGTTTTTCTTTATCGTTGAGCCACGAGTTTGCAGATTTCCACAACCACATCGGTTGCTTTCTCCATTGAAGGAATCGGCACAAACTCATAGCGGCCGTGGAAGTTCAGTCCACCGGCAAAGATGTTGGGACAAGGCAGCCCCTTGAACGACAACTGCGCGCCGTCTGTGCCGCCACGGATAGGCTGCACCTTCGGAGCCACATCGGCATTTTCCATAGCCTGCTTTGCGATGTCGACAATATACATCACCGGCTCGATTTTCTCACGCATATTGTAGTATTGGTCCTTGATTTCTATCGATGCGCAACCGGGATACTCATGGTTCACCTTGCGCACAAGATGCTCAAGTTCCTTCTTGCGGCGCTCAAAGCGGTCGCGGTCGTGGTCGCGGATAATGTAAGTCAACTTCGACTCCTCCACCGTGCCCTCAAAGCCGATAAGGTGATAGAATCCCTCATAGTCCTCGGTGTGTTCCGGAGTTTCCCACCGCGGCAACATGATGCTGAATTGATTGGCGATGCGGATAGAGTTTATCATTTTGTGCTTGGCATAGCCTGGATGCACGTTGCGTCCCTTGAACGTAACCTTAGCCGACGCTGCGTTGAAATTCTCAAACTCAAGCTCGCCTATCGCTCCGCCGTCCATCGTGTAAGCCCAGTCGGCGCCGAAACGCTCCACGTCAAACTTGTGCGCGCCCAGACCGATTTCCTCATCGGGATTGAACGCGATGCGGATGTCACCGTGCTTGATTTCCAGATGAGCCTGCAGATATTCCACAGCAGTGATAATCTCAGCGATACCCGCCTTATCGTCGGCTCCGAGCAGCGTCTTGCCGTCGGTCACGATAAGGTCCTGACCCTTGTATTCGCAAAGCTCAGGGAAATCGGCAGGCGAAAGCACCACATTGCTGTCTTTGTCGAGCACGATGTCGCCGCCCTCGTAAGCCTTCACGATGCGGGGGTTGACGTGGCGTCCCGACATGTCGGGCGACGTGTCGAGATGGGCGATGAATCCCACAGTAGGCACTTTCTTGTCAATGTTGCCCGGAAGAGTGGCCATCAAATAGCCATTCTCGTCGAGCGATATGTTTTCAAGCCCCATTGACTGCAGTTCCTTTTCAAGAGCCTGGGCAAAAATCATCTGTCCCGGAGTGGATGGTGTAAGATTGGTAAGTTCGTCACTCTGAGTGTCGAACTTGACATAATTTAAAAATCTGTCGACAACATTCATATCTGTTGAGTTTTTCTGATTTCAAGATGTTAATTGCGTCGCGCGAACGACATTGCAAAGGTACAACATCTATTGCACAAAACTACCCCGCCGACAATGTTTTTTAATGCCGCAACGCAGTTTTATGCTCCAAAAAATTTGCGACATAGGAAAAAATTTGCAAATTTGCAGTCTAAACAATGGGAACGGCCTGCAACAACCTTGATTTACTACAGGCAACCAACGTTTTTTTTACAACTCTTTACTTGATTTATCAATGCTGAAATCTCAAGACATATATCGAGAAGGCGCCCATAACGGTGTGTATATGGGTCTGTTTCTGGCTGTTGTATCGGTGCTGTCGTTTCTCAGCGACCGCAACTCGCTGCTCGGCATCATCGCCATGCCTATGCTCGTCTGCGTGCCGGCGCTCCACTTCTCGCTGCTGCGTTCCGCCTACCGCAAATACGGCTTAGACGCATTGTTTTCAGCGCTATGGATGCTCGGCATCACAATATTCGTCGGAGCGTCGATGATTTGCGCGCTTGCCACCTACTGCTACCTCGACTTCGCCGACCCCGACTTTTTCTACCGCACCGCAACTGCGATGATGGAAATCATGAAAGGCCGTCCGGAGATGGCCGAAACCTACAAGACTTTCAAAGTGATGGTCGACGGCGGACTGCTGCCGTCAAACATCGAATTCTGCATACAAATGATGATGCTCACAATTTTCAGCGGCTCGCTGCTGACGATTGTCCTCATCCCACTCGTGAAGCTGCGGTTCAGAGGCTTCAACAAAAGAAACTTCCAATAACAATTTATCCCCAAATAATTAGACTATGAAAAAGCAATTTATTCTCATCATTGCTGCCGTCGGCTGTCTGCTTACGGCAAGCTACGCTGTCGCCGACAACCAACCGACCGACGACATTTATGCCACCGAGAAAACTCCGACTCTGACCAAAGAGCAGAAGAAAGCGGAAAAAGCACGCAAAAAACGCGAAAAAGAAATCAAAGACTCAATCAGTTTCGAACTGGCGAAAAAAGCCGTGGAGGAAGGACGCTTTGTAATCACTGCCGACCAGATTCGCGGCAAGCACGGACGCACCGTCAACGTGAACCGCACCACCAACTTCGTCCTCGTGCAGGGCGACACAGCCGTTGTGCAGTTTGCTCTTGAAGGCATTGTCAACAGCCCAAACGGCATAGGCGGACTTACCGTGGAGGGACGCGTGACAAAAAAACGCATCGACTACGACAAACGCGGAAATCTGAACTACACGATGTATGTGACCGGCACTGCCCTTTCCGCCGACGTGACGTTCACTCTGCCCAAAGGCTCAACCCGCTGCAGCGCTACCGTAAACTCAAATTTCAGCAGCGACCAGCTGACATTCTCCGGTGAGCTGTGCCCGTATCGCTCGAACGTGTATCAAGGATGGACTTTCAAATAACGCTTGTCTGAAAACAAAAGCTCAAAATCAACGGGTTCGATAAATAGAGAATTTGTCGTAAATCCAATAAAATATGGATTTATGACAAATTCCTCAAGAAGAAGCTCTTCCCAGAGATATTATCATATTATCGGATAAAAATAATTATCCTAAGCATGCGGTTATGTTTGACAAAGTAGTTAATGAAGATACATTAGTAAACTATTCTAATGGTTCCCAAAACTTAAAAACTGGATATAAAAAGCACAAACCTTTATCTGTATTTCTTCAACCAAATGCTGGGGACGATTTTACTGGAGTGCATAGATATTTTAGATTTACAGGAAAATGAAAAAAGTTTTAAAGATATTAGGTATCAGTATTGTTTCTATATATTTAATGCAATAATGGCATCTGATCCCGAATATATTGCAGAATTAGTATATCCAGAAGAATATCATTGGTACAGTGGAACACTAACATATTTCATATTCTTCTACGATGGTGACGGATATGTAGGAGGATAATACAAAGATTAAAGCATTACCTTTGCAAAATCGAAAGTGCCGGTGCAGACTTCGTCGCTGCATCCTTGCACTCTAAAAAAAGGTAAAGTCGAGGCTACCACTTAGTCGGGTAGTCTCGCTTCTTTTTATATGCCGCTTTATTATTGTTTGATGACCGGGTTAATCAAGGGCTTCAAGGGAAAGAACGGCAAGGTATTCGATGCTTCTCTGGTACTGGACGAACAGTTCAATGTCGCTTTTTCATTCCCTGAAAAGAAAGGAAAGCCGAAGAAATGACTTATCTTTACCGCTGAAATTTCATTGTGATGGGTTTTAAGGCTTATGATAATTGAAATTTTAGTGGTTGCGCCCGGAGGGAAACCGGGCGCATTTTAAATATTACTTATAAAATGATGTAACAACCCTATAAATATATCGTGCAATAATTCTACTATGAGTATATTGTGTATATTTCTTTTATCGCTTTTAGCATTATACATATAAGATTATCCCATTCTAAAGGAGTCCTTATGTCTTCAATATTACTTTCAACAGAATAATGATGTACTATTGAATTTCTTAATTTATATATTCTTTTTCCAATAGTATCAGCTTCATCATCTTTTTTAATATTTTCAAATTCCTTTTTTAGAGTATCCGATAAAGAATCAAACAAATCAACCATTGCTCCTTCTTCTTTAACTCTCCAGCCTAAAATATCATATAATGAATTATCTATAACATCACTTGAATGTGTTAAAGACAATTCTGTTTTTAATTTTTTTATACATGGATACACTACTGTCCCGTTAAAGTGGACTAATCGCTCTTTGA
>UMGH01009958.1_pt1 | contig 14993 bp, 14 predicted proteins | sample 1965231 | NCBI WGS metagenome assembly UMGH01 (sample SAMEA4836068, study PRJEB28245) | human gut metagenome | biome: gut microbiome; material: fecal sample | place: Denmark | collected 2008 | reverse complement strand
AATTGTGGATTAAGGGTGCAGCGCTACCGCTGAATAGTTACCAAATGGCTTTCCACAGTCCGGACTGGCATATCCAGCTGATCTGCTATCTCCTTTGTTTTCTTCCCATCCAAATAGGCCAGGAAAAAGACTTCCCTACGTTGCTGTGGAATTTCTTTCAGTAATTCATACAGCTGCTGATAAAAATCCTTGGCATACAATTCTTCCCATGCCTCATCATCGTTTTGCAAGAAAGCAGCTTGTTCTGTCAGATATTCTTCATAGACAGCCATATCGCAAGGGCTGAATGAAGCATGTTTCCGGAAATGATCTATACATCGGGTGTAAATTCCCTGGAACAAGTAGGATTGAAAGCTTGCTCCCATAATCAGATCTTCCCGATGTTCCCATACATAAAGAAACAAATCCTGCACCAGATCCTCTGCTACCGAATCATCCACCATCGTGGCGGCATAAGCTTTCAGGCGAGGATAATAATAACGAAACAGCGACTGAAAAGCATGACGGTCGCTGTTTCTTAGATCGGATAATATTTGCTTTTCTATTAACATCTGCCGCACAAAATTAAGGAAATAAAAGATAAACCGTACTTTTCTGATGAAAAACACACCTCCTATTTTGAATTTAACGGCTTTATCACTTCTTTTGTAACCGAAAACATTCAATTCTTTTACACATGAAAAAGTTATTTTTATGCTGTACTGCATTTTTATCATTATGGGTACAGCCTTTCTTCGCTCAGAAAGCCGTCGTTGATAAAATCATTGAAATCGGGCACCAGGATAATCAGGCCGCACATCAGTTGGATATATTGACTAACCGGTTTGGCGGACGGCCTATCGGTTCGGATGCTTATGAGAATGCCGCTGAATGGATGGTACGAGAATATAAAAAGTGGGGACTTGATGTTCGCTTGGAAGAAGCTGGCGAACTTCCTGTTGGCTTTAATCGGGGTCCGTGGTTTGGGAAATTATTAAGCCACGATCATGGAATGACTCTCCATTTTGCCACTCCTTCTTATACCTCCGGAACTAAAGGAGTACAGCGTGGTCACGTTTTGATGGAACCCCGTACCGATCAGGAGTTCGAACGTATCAAACTTAAATTGAAAGGTGCCTGGGTTTTGATTTCAGGGACAAATAACGGTTGGCCGATCGACCGAACTTCCCAGGGAGATTCCATCCGTAATGCCATCAAACAAGAGAATAAGGATATTGACCAGAAGAATGCAGAGTTGAGAAAACGTAACTGGGAGAAAGGCGAAAACAACGAGATGCTTCCCTATAAGGAATTCCCGGCTCTTTATTACCATGAAATGATCGAAGCGGGTGTCTTGGGTTTCATCCAATCATCCGAAGTACCCATTCGTGCGCTTTATGACCGGAAGATGATTGACAGCATGACATTTGATAACTTGCCGGAAGTACCCGATATCAAACTCGACCGGCATCAGTTCGATATCATCGCCCAAATGGTAAAAGAACGGCGGGAAGATTTCTTGCTGGAGTTCGACATCCGCAACCACTTCAAACTCGGACCGATTAAATACCACAATGTAGTGGCTTCGATCCGTGGAAGCAAATATCCGGACGAACAGGTCGTTGTCTGCGGACACTTGGATGCCTATGATGTTGGTACAGGAGGCGTTGATTGCGGTACGGGTATTGCTCCGATGATGGAAGCGGCCCGCATGTTGGCCTTGTCGGGAGCGAAGCCCAAGAGAACAATCGTTTTCATAGCCTTTGCCGGGGAGGAGTTCGGTTTGTTGGGATCGAAAGCTTATTGTGAGAAGCATCAGCAGGAATTGCCGAAGATTGTGAATGTGTTCAATCGTGACGGCGGGCCGGAACCTCCGGTGGGAATTGCGGTCTCGCAGGCCATGTATGATAATTTCGTACAGATCATGAAACCCATCCAAAAGGTACGGGCGGACATTCCGTTTGAAGTAACCGTGCGACCGCCTCGCAAGCGACCGAAGGTAGCAGGTGGTACCGATTCGGAGGTATTTGCAACCTATGGTGTTCCTACCTACGGATTTACTACCAAGGATGTCAAAGGGTATAATTTCAACTATGGGGAAATCTGGCATACCGAACGGGATTTGTTTACCAAGAATATCCCGGAATATCTGGAGCATACAGCAACGGTCACCGCCATCACCGTCTTAGGTGTAGCTAATCTCGACAAGCCGTTGCCTCGGGAAGGGGTCTACGAAGAGAATTAACAATTGACAATGGACAATTGAGAATTAATAAATAGGCACGGATTTCGCGGATTAACACGGTAAATATTAATTAAAACCGTGTTTTCCGTGAAATCCGTGCCTAATATTTATTGTCTGTAATTGTCAATCGTCAATTCTCAATTTTCAATTCAATAGAGGCGTACCTTGTACGTCCTGTCTCCTACCCGCACGATGTAGATGCCGGGTTGCAGGCCGTGGTATTGCTTCAGGCCTACTTGTTCTTCGTTCTTCACAACAGCACCTGCCATGCTTATGATGATGACTTGTTCGCGTTGCGGGGTTTGAACATACAAGGAACCATCCTTGGTATAGACTTTCACACCCTCGATAGATTCGATACCGGTCGGGTCTTCTTTTTCTTCCGCGCCTTCTGCCTTGATGTAGATGTGGGTCCAGATGTTATTAATCGGGTATTCGCCGGGTTGCGTGCCTTCCTTCAATTCTTCCCAACCTCCGTAGTAGCTGCGCTTGTAATAGACTTTGAAGTTATCGAAGGTATAGTTGGCCGTGTCTTTCTCGACATAAACATTGATAGAACCACCCTCGCGCACCACATTCTTGCTGGTGGTGATTTCCACGCCGTCGCAGACTTCTTCTACATAGATGTTGTAGTAGCTGATAGGATCTACATAGTTCGGATCACGATGACCACATTCAGTGCAATAGCCGTTCACATAATGGTGGCCGGTTGCGGGGATATCCTCTATCTTTGTCTGCTCCTCTGCCCATTCCTCAGTGAATGTTGCCGTATAGGTCATTTCGCCCATTTCAGTACAAGTGGGGGATTGGGTTTGCTCGCTCGTTACGGTCGCAGTCGCAGACTCGGTATGCGATGCGTCATTTTTACAAGTCCGTGTTGCCGTGCAAGCCGCATAGTCATCGCTCCATGTGTAAACAGGTTCGCCCCATTTGTGGCCAAGGACAGGAATTTCAGTAATGCTTCCTTTTGCTCCGCACCGCTCACAGTGATGGGATTTACTTCCGCTTGTCGTACAGGTGGCTTCGATATCCACCGTCCACTCGGTGCTGTATAGATGGCTGCCGTAATAATCTTCGCAGATATTGGCCAGTACCACGGCTGTTTCTTCTCCTGTAACGCCCGACGCAAGTGTACCTTCTCCTGCGGCGTTCAAGCCAGGATTCTTTTCACTGTCAAAGGAGCAGCCGGAGAAGGTTCCTTCGGAATGAGTACCGGTAAAGCCGCCGGCGTGATGTATAGGAGATGCACTTGTCACAGTACCAGCCGCATGACAGTTTGTTGCGTTTGCATAGCCGTTATCGTTATCCGGGTCATTCAAGTCGCCGCCGCTTTCACCTACAAAGCCGCCCACTTTCGGATTCCATCCGTCAACGTTGCTGTCCACATCTCCATAGGCAACACAGTTATAAAACTCACCATATTCGGCATAACCGACAAAACCGCCGACTCTCCAATCGTTTCCGCTCACATCTACATCAGCGGTACATTTCGTATAGGTGGATGCGCCGTCAGCACTCTGATATACGGCACTGGTTGAATATCCCACAAATCCGCCAAGTGCCCAAGCACCACCTATCGTGCCGGACGCTGTGCAGTTTTCATAGGCGGAGCCGCTATCATTGCCAACAAAACCACCGCTGTTGCTTCCGCCGGAAATGGATACATCTTTTGCATGGCAGTTTGTCGCCTTAACCCAACTGGCATATCCGAGCATTCCGCCAATATTATTCTTCCCTTTTGTTCTGGTTACAGTAACAGAGCCGGACACCGTAATATTCTCAAATACGATCGATTGGGTATCAGCACCCATGACTCTTCCTGCCAGAATACCGGCGGAACACTCGTTAAGACCGTTTTCATCTGCAATAACGACCGCATCGGCAATGGTCAAATCCTTTACACCTACACCGTTTTTTCGAATATAACCAAACAATCCGGCGCTGTTTTTATCGTCTGTTTCATCTACATACATTCCGCTGATGGTTTTATCGTTTCCGTCCAGAAAGCCCTGAAAACTTTTGTTGGTTGTACTGCCGGTTGTACTGCCGTCTTTTTCCCATTTATAAATTCCGATAGGAGACCAGCGGTGGGCGCTTAAGTCTATATCAGCTGTCAGAATAAAATAATTCCCTTGATACGAAGTACCTGCGCTGACAGCTTTGGAAAGCTTGGCAAGCTGTCCGGCAGTAGCGATTTGATAAGGGTCGCTCTCGGTTCCGGAACCGCCGGCAAAACCATCGGCTGCGTAATCCGTCCAAACACCCTCTGGAGTTCCTGCTTGCCCCCAGCCAACCACTGGAATCAAAAAGCCTAAACATACCAAAAGCGGGAACAACCGCAAGGAAAGTACCCGCTTCTTCACCATTTGTAAAAATCTTTTCTTCATACGTGTTTCTAAGTTTAATTGTTAGTATTCTGTTTTAAACCCAGAAACAAAGCGTAAGAGAAAGAATACATTCTTTCAAAGACCGCTTGTTTCTGTGGTTTTATTCTCTTCTTGCTTGAAGGGTAAGTCACCCTCCGCCCTAAGGGAGAGTCTCCCTTAACTCTAAGGGAAGACTTCCCTCAGCCCGAAGGGAAAACGTCCCTCAACCCGGAGGGAGGTTCTCCCTTCGGGTTGAGGGACGTTTTTTGACAACTATTCATTGACAAGCGTCAACGGATAATCGAACGTCTTGGGGACTTTCAGCTTGGCATTCGAACTGCTATATTGCGTCGTAATACGCAGGGTATAAGATCCATCCAGCAAGCCGGTCGGGATCTGGATGATCAGTTCGGACGGCATGTTCTTGATGATCTGGTAGTCGGGCAGCTTCTCGGCCGACTGTGATTCGTTGATCAGGTAAACACCCACGGACTCGTCGGTACCTCCCACTTTGAGGTTACGGCCTTTGATGACAAAGCCGAACCCGGGAGAGGCTGTACCGTCTTTCAGACCGGTCTTCTTGTCTTCCACTTCGATCACGTACATGATATCCGCCTTTTCGCCTAGGATTTCAACTTTGGTTTGGGCAATCTCGTCGCGCAAGGTCTTGCCCTGCTGGAAATTCACTTTGATGGAGTTCTTTTCCTTGTTCCAGACACCCCCTTCGATCACTCCCTGAAACGAAGGCGAAGCGTAGAACAGCCCCGTGTTGACGGTGTAGCCGTTGAGGAGGCTTTCCATCACGATACGGTTGTAGAGGGTCACCGCATGGTTGAGGGTTTCTTCTTTCAAACCCGTGATTTCCTTCATCATCCGGTCGAGGATGTCTTTCTCGGTTAAACTACCTGCCGATTCCAGCACCAGGATCTTGTCGTCCTTGTTGTCGACTGTCACGGAATTGTCCGCCAGCCAACCTTTCAATACATTTGCCATGGCATTGTAATTTTAAGTGTGAATAAAAACGCAAAAAGCCCGACCGGCTTCATCGGCCTGCAGGAAACCTCCCACACGGCAAATGAAACCAGCCGGGCTTTCGCTCGAACTATTTCTCTATTATAGACTATGCTTGCTTGCTTGCTTGCTTGCTTGCTTGCTTGCTTGCTTGCTACACAATTATCCCGCACCACCAAACCTTCGGCGGTAAAAGATGTTAATCTTTCAGGGATATTTGTGATATTCAAAAGCGGCATTGTCATTTCCTTTTTGTTATTAGTCGCAAATATAAGGTTTTATCTGAGAAAGCAAAAGATTATAAAAAAGAAATTCTGCCCATCATGGCTCAGATCAATCCAAAATGACGTAAAGCAACGACAACGCCATCCTCATCAACACTTGTTGTCACAAAATCAGCCGAAGCTTTCACATCGTCCATTGCATTTCCCATGGCGACTCCGATACCTACATGCTGCAACATGGCTATATCGTTACCTCCGTCTCCAAATGCCATCGTTTCTTCCAAGGCTATTCCATAATGTTCTATGATCCGATCAATACCAACCGCCTTGGTACAACCTTTCGCTACCACATCAGCAAAATAAGGACTCCAGCGAGCAGCCAGGCTATTCGGCATGGAAGCCATAATCTGTTCTTCCTCTTCTGCCGTAAAGAAGGCTATCAACTGAAAAATCTCTTTATCGGCAAGAGTTTCGATCGATCCGATTTCTGGAGCCTTCAAACGAATTTGCTCATACAAAGCATCCACAGACTCGTTTCGGTAATTCAAGACAATGGCATCTTCCGTCACACAAGCACAGGGAAATGTATGTACTGTCTGCTGATATTCTAACATCGAATGGATGTCTTCTTTCGGAATGGCCTGTTTATAGATTACTTCATCTTTTCCGGTAATACAATAGCCACCGTTTAGTGTCACATAACCATCGACTTCCAAATTTCCTAAATTATCTATACACTGTAACTGCCGTCCGGTTGCAATAAACACCTTGATTCCTTTTGCCCGTAACTGATGGATGGCTTCAACTGTCGAATTTGCCACCACATGCGTCTTAAAACTTACCAACGTCCCGTCGATATCAAAAAACACAGCCTTGATCATATATTCCTTTTTCTTTTCTATAACGCATGCAAAATTACGGTAAATTCTCCTTTCCCCTTATTTTATTCCATTTTTTTTGTAGTTTTGACAAGCCACATGCGTCTAATAGAATAAATAAAATTCTAATCACGAAAAACAATGGAAAAATTAGAAACAGAATTTGCACAAATAGTAAAAGAGCAGAAAGACACCATCTATACCGTGTGTTATATGTTCTCTAAGGATGCAGAGGAAATCAATGATTTGTTTCAGGAGATTTTAGTCAATTTATGGAAAGGGTTTTCTTCTTTCCGCGGTCAAAGTCACATCAAAACGTGGGTATGGAAAGTAAGCCTCAATACCTGCATTTCGTTTGATCGAAAAAAACGAAGTCGCGCACAAACGATTCCGCTGAAGATGAATATAAACCTCTACAAAGACAACGACAAAGATTCTTTGCAAATCAGAATGCTCTATGAACGAGTAAACAGACTTGGCTTATTCGACAGAGCCATTATCCTGTTATGGCTTGAAAATCTCAGTTATGAAGAAATCGGTGCCATTGTCGGTATATCTGCCAAAAACGTATCCGTACGGCTTTATCGTATCAAAGAAGAACTCAAAAAAATGTCTAATCAGTAAAACAATTTTCATCATGGAAAAATATATCACATCCTTTGAATTGGAAGAAATGAAACAGCAAATCTATTTATTGAAAGAGAAATTAGAAAAACAAACGATCATTAATGATAATATGATCCGGCAAGCCATGCAACAGAAAGTGTCAAGGATGCATAAAGATGCAATTATCATGATTATTGTAGCGACCATCGGAATCCCATATTGTTTCTTTTTCTTTACATTGGCAGGTTTTTCCTACTGGCTGGCAACAGGCACTGTCTTATTCCTGTTGGCTTGCCTAGTAAAACTGAACCGGAACAAAAAGAAACTGGCACACATCCAGACATTATTAAATGAGAATCTGGTTGAATGTGGGAAAAGTGTCCTATTATTGAAAAAAGAGACGCTCCAGTCCTTTAAAATTATGATGCCGATTTTAGCGGTCTGGGTTATCTGGTTCTTTGCCGAAATATTCTTCGTTCTTCCTCAAGATGACAATGATTTTATCATTGGTATTACATGCGGATCTCTGGTAGGTCTTCTTATTGGCTTAAGTCTTGGTATTTCCAAACACAAGAAAGACATGAAAACCATAAAAGATATCTTACTACAAATCAAAGATTTAGAAAACATTTAAAATTCATTATAAACCACTCGCCAAAATACGCCGGCTTTTGATCAATATACGCCAGCTTTTGATGAAAAGCCGGCGTATTTTCAATCATTCCTAGGCATGAATTTTTTCATACTTACCCAGAACCTTTTTAGCCTGCCTACATATCAGCCTTACTTCTGAGAAACTTTTCTAAAAATAAAGAGAAAAGAGACACATTTACATCATGCTTCCTAACTGTTCTCCGTTGTCTATTTGAAATTAAATAGCTACCTTTGCGCATAATTTTTTGTAGCAAAACAAATAACATCACGATATGAGTAAGAAATTTGCCGAATATTCAAAATTCGACTTGTCGAATGTGAATAAGGAAATACTGAAGAAATGGCAAGACGGCGACGTCTTCCACAAGAGTCTTGAAATCCGCGAGGGTCATCCTTCTTTCGTATTCTACGAAGGACCACCTTCTGCTAACGGTATGCCGGGTATTCACCACGTCATTGCCCGTTCGATTAAAGATATTTTCTGTCGTTACAAGACCATGAAAGGTTACAAGGTAAACCGTAAGGCGGGCTGGGATACTCACGGACTGCCGGTAGAATTGGGCGTAGAAAAATCATTAGGTATTACCAAAGAAGATATTGGCAAAAAGATCTCTGTAGCCGAATATAATGCGGCTTGTCGTAAAGATGTCATGAAGTTCACCAAAGAATGGACCGACCTGACACAAAAGATGGGATATTGGGTAGATCTGGAGAACCCGTATATCACATATGACAATCGTTACATCGAAACTTTGTGGTGGTTGTTGAAACAACTATACAATAAAGGCCTTTTATATAAAGGTTATACTATCCAACCGTATTCTCCGGCAGCTGGAACTGGCTTAAGTTCTCACGAATTGAACCAGCCGGGATGTTATCGGGATGTAAAAGACACCACTGTAGTAGGCCAGTTCAAGATGAAGAATCCGAAACCGGAAATGACACAGTGGGGAACTCCTTATTTCATCGCTTGGACTACTACTCCATGGACTTTGCCATCCAACACTGCCCTTTGCGTTGGTCCGAAGATTGATTACGTAGCCGTACAAACTTACAACGCTTATACCGGCGAAAAAATGACTGTCGTTTTGGCTAAGCCTCTTTTATATGCTCATTTCAACAAAAAGGCAGAAGGAATTGCTCTAGAAGACTACAAGCCAGGCGATAAATTGGTGCCATTCAAAGTGGTTGGAGAATATAAAGGTACTGACTTGGTTGGTATGGAATATGAGCAACTGATTCCATGGGTAAAACCAGTAGAAGCTACTGAAGACGGATGGAAAGAAGCCTCTGCCAAAGCATTCCGAGTAATTGCTGGAGATTATGTGACAACGGAAGATGGTACCGGTATCGTTCACATTGCACCGACATTCGGTGCCGACGATGCTTTCGTGGCAAAAGCTGCCGGAATCCCATCGTTGTTTATGATTAATAAGAAAGGCGAAACCCGCCCGATGGTTGATCTGACCGGTAAATTCTATCTGTTGGACGAACTGGATGAAAAATTCGTTGCCGAATGTGTGGATGTAGAAAAATACAAAGAATACGAAGGTAAATGGGTGAAGAATGCCTATGATCCACAATTCACCATCGATGGCAAATACGACGAGAAAGCAGCCCAGGCTGCCGAATCACTGGATATTTATATCTGTATGAAGATGAAGCAGGCTAACCTGGCTTTCAAGATCGAAAAGCATGTACACAACTATCCGCACTGCTGGCGTACTGACAAGCCGGTATTGTATTATCCGTTGGATAGCTGGTTCATTCGTTCAACAGCTTGTAAAGACCGGATGATTGAACTCAACAAGACAATCAATTGGAAACCGGAATCTACCGGAACAGGCCGTTTCGGTAAATGGTTGGAAAACTTGAACGACTGGAATCTGAGCCGTTCTCGTTACTGGGGTACTCCGCTTCCGATCTGGCGTAGTGAAGACGGTGAAGAAATCTGTATCGGCTCGGTAGAAGAACTGTACAACGAAATCGAAAAAGCTATTGCTGCAGGATTCATAACTGAGAATCCATATAAGAAATTAGGTTTCGAACCGGGCGTTTATACGAAAGATAATTACGAAAAGATAGACTTGCACCGTCCATATGTAGATGATATTACTTTGGTATCACCTTCAGGTAAGCCGATGAAACGCGAAAGTGACCTGATCGACGTTTGGTTCGATTCAGGAGCTATGCCTTATGCACAGTTACATTATCCATTCGAAAATAAAGAATTGGTAGACAGTCGTACCTATTATCCGGCTGATTTCATCGCAGAAGGTGTAGACCAGACTCGTGGTTGGTTCTTTACATTGCATGCCATTGCAACGATGATCTTCGACAGTGTAGCCTATAAGGCAGTTGTTTCTAACGGTCTGGTTCTCGACAAGAATGGAAACAAGATGTCAAAACGATTGGGCAATGCTGTAGATCCTTTTGCAACGATCGAGAAATACGGTTCTGATCCATTACGTTGGTATATGATCACTAACGCCTCACCGTGGGACAACTTGAAGTTTGATATTGAAGGAGTAGAAGAAGTTCGTCGTAAATTCTTCGGTACCATATATAATACGTATTCATTCTTCGCCCTGTATGCGAATGTAGATGGATTTGATTACTCGCAACCGGAAGTTGCTTGGGAAAAGCGTCCGGAAATCGACCGCTGGATTCTTTCTCTGCTTAATTCGTTGATTAAAGACGTAGACAACTTCCTGAACAGCTACGAACCGACTCGCGCCGGACGTGCTATCTCTGATTTTGTCAATGACCATTTAAGTAACTGGTATGTTCGTTTGAACCGTAAACGTTTCTGGCAGGGTGGATTGACAGAAGACAAGTTGTCGGCTTACCAGACATTATATACATGTTTGGAAACTGTAGCTAAACTGATGGCACCGATCGCTCCGTTCTATGCTGATCAGTTATTCTGCGATTTGATCTCTGTAACAGGTCGTGAGCAAGTTTATTCTGTTCACTTGTCAGACTTCCCAGTATGTCAGGAAGCACTTATCGACAAGAACCTGGAAGAAAGAATGCAGATGGCACAAACTATCTCATCAATGGTATTGGCATTGCGTCGTAAGGTTAACATTAAGGTTCGTCAGCCATTGCATGTCTTAATGGTTCCTGTTTTGGACGAGCACCAAAAGGAAAGTATCGAAGCTGTAAAACAGCTTATCCTGAACGAAGTCAACGTAAAAGACATGAAGTTTGTGGATAATACAGCAGGTATCTTAGTAAAACGTATCAAGCCTGATTTCAAGAAACTAGGTCCGCGTTATGGTAAAATTATGAAAGCCCTTGCTGCCGCTATTCAGCAGATGAGTCAAGACGATATCAATGCATTTGAAAAGGCTGGAACATTCACTCTACAGGTAGATGGTCAGGAAGCAGTTTTGGAAAGAGCAGATGTAGAAATCATCTCCGAAGATATTCCAGGATGGCTGGTTGCCAACGAAGGTAGACTGACTGTAGCGCTCGATATTACCGTAACCGACGAGTTAAAGAAGGAAGGACTTGCCCGCGAATTGGTTAACCGTATCCAAAATCTACGCAAGAGCAGCGGTTTCGAGATTACAGACAAAGTGAACATTACCCTTGCATCTTCAGCAGAAATGGATGGAGCCGTAGAAGCTTATCAAGAGTACATCAAGTCACAGGTATTGGCCAATAACCTTGTTATAACAGCCGAACCGATTTCAGATGCTACATCACTTGACTTCGAAGATTTCACATTAGCTGTAAAGGTAGAGAAAATTTAATCAGAAGTCGGAAAGATAATACGAACAAATAAATTGAAGTAAATATTGATGGAGGGCGCGGAAAGGCTTGAAATCCGCGCCCTCCGTCATTTTTTCCTGCAAAAATGCGCATAATATGATAATTATATTATCTTTGCCGACAAATCGGTAAAGATATTTCCATAAAAGCCGTTTTTGAATAATAAACTTGAATGTTAAACTTAAAATTAAATTTGCCATGGCAGAAAAGACAAGATACTCAGATGCGGAACTCGAAGAATTTCGAGCCATCATATTAGACAAGCTTGAAAAAGCAAAAAGAGATTATGAAATGTTGAGATCGGGTGTTACTAACTCAGACGGAAACGATGTAGCTGATACATCACCTACATTTAAAGTTCTGGAAGAAGGTGCCACTACCCTTTCCAAAGAAGAAGCCGGCCGACTGGCACAGCGACAAATGAAATTCATACAGAATTTGCAGGCAGCGCTGGTACGTATTGAAAATAAAACGTATGGCATTTGCCGGGAAACTGGGAAACTGATTCCGAAAGAAAGGTTACGGGCTGTACCTCACGCAACATTAAGTATTGAAGCTAAACAAGGAGGCGCAAAGTAAATGAAATATTCAAAAGGAAAAGGAGCAGTATGCATTGTAATACTGCTCCTTCTTTTAGACCAAATCTTGAAAATTTGGATCAAAACTCATTTGGAATTGCACGAAAGTATAAAGATTACTTCGTGGTTTTATCTTTATTTTACAGAAAATCCGGGCATGGCCTTCGGTATAGAAGTGATTGGTAAGTTATTTTTATCAATCTTCCGAATTGTAGCCGTCGGTTTCATCGGTTACTACCTATATTCATTGGTGAAAAAGAATTATCCATTCGGATTCATTGCCTGTGTTTCACTCATTCTGGCAGGAGCCATCGGTAATATTATAGATTCCGTTTTCTATGGCGTTATTTTCGACCATAGTTTTGGCCAAGTAGCAACGCTATTTCCGGAAGGAGGCGGATATGCCGGTTGGCTACATGGTAAAGTAGTAGATATGTTCTATTTTCCTCTTATTGAGACAACGTGGCCTGATTGGTTACCTATTTGGGGTGGTCAGGAATTCATCTTTTTCCGTCCGATATTCAATTTGGCAGACTCTGCTATCTGTGTAGGTGTATTCCTCCTTTTATTATTCTATCGAAACACGTTTTCGAAAAGTTTGGGTAACGAAGAAAAATAATGTAATATGTGTAAACACTGGTTCATATACGGTCTAACTTCCTTATGCGCACTATCTGCTTGTAGTCCGGTACCCGAGAATATTCTTTCTCAAAAGGAAATGCGAGCAGTCCTGGCAGACATGCAAATAGCAGAAGCTATCATCAATGCTGACCAGGATACTTACAGGGACGATGCTAAAAAGTTGGCCTTATACGAATCCGTGTTCAATAAATATCATATTACACAAGCTGAATACGACAGTTCACTCACCTGGTATGCGCAGAATCTGGATATCTACATGCGAGTATACAATTTGGTCAGCAAAGATATAGAAGATCGCATCCATGATTTAGGAGATGTTGAAAGAACGGAGGTTGACACTCAAAAGAGTGATTCTGTCGACATTTGGTCAAGAAGAAACTATCTCACCTTCTCACCCAAGGCTTCTTTTAACGGAACTACATTCAACATAGAACCCAAAGAATCCTATCCGCCGGGAAGTACATTTAAACTAGGTATGAACGTATGGGGTATTCCTCAACAAGCCAAGCATAAACCTCAAATCCGTATCTGTTTGGATCAAGGAGACACAACGGTCGTTATCAATGATCAAATCATGCGTGACGGTTATCATGAGACAACACTCAAGAGCGTCGTCACCAAACGCACTAAACGTGTATATGGTTTCATCTATCTAAACAATCGGGATATGAATTATTATAAAATCTACACCGATAGTATTTCTCTCATGCGTTACAATTACAAATCTGTAGGCTTTGAAACTACTAAAGAAGTAAAGCCCAGAGAAAATTAACCCAATACAAAGAGTTTTTCTATGTCACGCTGGGCAACTCATTTTCTATTATTAGGAACGAAGGCATACAAAATGTATTGCCTGGAACTGGATACAGCCGGAAATCTCCAGCAATATTTTCCTCTCACAGAAGAAATAGCTGGAACTTCCTTTGTCGAAGGAATTCTATTAGCTGTTCCTGCGTTATTAGCTCCTACTCAAGAAGAAATTCGTCATTGGCTGTCATCCAAATTTCCTGACTATTCTTCGTTAATTACTTTTTTCACAGAGAAAGCCTTGTATACTCCCGGTTTGGGAGAAAAAGTCCGTCTATTTCAAATCCGACTTCATCCCCTCTCTGCGTCTGAACTCAGCACAGACTACAGCAGTGGCAATTGCCACATTCAATGATTCCGCTGTTTCTCTCTCTGGTGGATAATTGGGAATATAAAGCTTCTCTGAAACTAATGCTTCAATTTCCGGCCGAATACCATTTCCTTCATTTCCCATCACAATCACACCTCGAGATGAAATGGTCCGGTCATACATATTCTCTCCATCCAGAAAAGTACCATACACCGGTATGGATTGCTTACGACAAGCTGTCAAATAAGTTTCCAAATCCGTATAACAGACCTTTACATGAGCCAAAGCTCCCATCGTTGCCTGTACAACCTTTGGATTAAATACATCAGCCGTATCCTTACTACATACAATATGCTCAATACCAAACCAATCTGCCAAGCGAATAATCGTTCCTAAATTCCCCGGATCCTGAATTCCATCAAGAGCTAATACCAAATCCTGCTGTGGTGAAGCCGTTTCTATTTGCCAGTCTGGCATAGCAAAAACGGCCAATACATCCTGTGGATTCTTCAGGAAACTCGCCTTCCGAATGTCCTCTTCTTCAGCCACAAGCAATTCTTCGGCAGAAATATCTCCCTGTGTTGCCATCCAGCAAGGTTTGGCCACTAATAACTTACAAGCGAAAAAAGGAAGCATATCAGCTACTAACTTATTCCCTTCAGCAACAAAAGCTCGTTCCGCAATCCGGTTTTTCTTCAATTCCAGCGAATGTATGTACTTTATTTTATTTTTACTAAGCATCTTTCCTTATTTTAGCCTCGCAAAAATAGAGAAATATTCTGCAAATTCAACTATTTTTGTGATTCAAAACAAATACGAATGAAGGAGTTCCTGCAATATCTATTGCTTAGTTTGGTAAGCATACTTATATTGAATGGATGTAGTTCCACCAAATTTGTTCCGGATAACCAAT